>FWPU01000080.1_pt1 | contig 286707 bp, 264 predicted proteins | sample 2228361 | NCBI WGS metagenome assembly FWPU01 (sample SAMEA103939777, study PRJEB20133) | metagenome
CCGCGCGCAGAACCCCATGAAGTCGACGGGGCGGGTCATGCCTTTGCGCGAGGAGACCGTCGCGTTGTTGTCAGCGGTATTAGATCCCTTTAGGTTGAGTTGCCGTTGGGGCTACCTCCTGCGTTTCTGCTTAGGACAGGACGTGCATTCTAACAAGGGCATGCAGCGGCCGGCGCTGCACGCCGCCGCTGATGCTGAGCGTTAGGCAACCAACCTGAGGAATTGCCAATGTTGAAAATGTGCATGTCAGCTTGCATAGATGCCCCAGTTCAGAAAACGTGGAGTGTCTTAGCGGATATCGAAAACATTCCTCTTTGGGCAGAATCTGTGTTGTCCGCACAGTGCACTGGTAGAATTAACAGAGGCGTGGGCGCAGAGAGAGTCTGTAAATTGAAGGGTGGCATTGAAATTAGGGAGACGTGGGTTGACTGGCAGGAAGGACAATCGTTCACATATATCGGATACAACCTACCAATTGTGAAATCGGCTAAGAACCGGTGGTCTGTGATGGAAGATAACGGTAAAAGCCGTTTGACGTCCGAATCTGAAGCGGTTTTCAAAGGAGGTATTTTTGGTGTTTTTCTGGAGCGTTTGATGCGAATCGTCACTGCAAAGATGGCTGCTGATTCCCTGGCTGCGTTTAAGTATTTGGTTGAGAACGGGAAGCCGTTTAAAGGGAAGCACTCATTGCTGCCACGTGTATCGCCAATCTGCTAAGTCTACTGACAGTCGGCGTCAGAAGACCAGGATAGAGCATATGAAAATTCATATTTTGAGCATAGCTTCATGAAGGCCGTAATCCTCCCCAGCTATGGGTTACCTAATGTCCTTACTGTGCAGGAGATTGCAAAGCCTGAACCGAAACATGATGAAGTTCTTATAAAGGTCCATGCCACAACAGTGAATGATTGGGACTGGTCACTTGTGCGAGGTAAGCCATACCCGTACCGGCTCATGTCAGGATTGATAAAACCGAAGATTTCGATACTGGGCGCTGAAGTTGCCGGCATTGTAGAGGCAACTGGCGATAGTGTTACTCGGTTCTCTCAGGGGGATCGTGTGTATGGTGATATTTCCGAGGCGGGCTTCGGAGGCTTTGCCGAATATGTTTGTGTTCGAGAAGACGCGTTGCTTCATATGTCCCCGGGCATGACCTTCGAGCAAGCCGCGGCGCTGCCCCATGCAGCGCTACTCGCCTGGCAGGGACTGGTGGACATTGCGGCAATTCAGAATGGTGAGTCCGTGTTGATCAATGGAGCTGGGGGAGGCGTGGGGACCGTCGGCGTACAAATTGCGAAGGCCTATGGATGCACAGTGACCGGCGTTGATCGGGCGTCGAAGCTTGGCGCCCTCACGGCGATGGGCTTTGACCATGTCATTGATTATCAGCGAATAGACTTCACTTCAGAAGGAAAACGCTATGATCTGATTCTTGATACGAAGTCCACGCACTCGCCTTTTCGCTATCTAAAAGCGCTCAAGCCGGGTGGACGGTACGTCACTGTTGGCGGCTACTTGCCACGGTTGCTACAGTTGTTCTGCATGGGGTGGCTAGCGAGCAAGGCTACAGGCAAGCGCCTTGCCATAGTCGGTCTCAAGCCAAATAGGGGGCTAGACCACATTAATCAAATGTTTGAATCCGGTTCGCTGACGAGCGTGATTGATGGGCCTTTCAACCTGGCTGACGTGCCGCGAGTGATCGAGCGGTTTGGTAGGGCTGAACATGTCGGCAAGATCGTCATCAAAGTTGCCTAACAAGACGCTGCACTGGACGGCAATTCCGCTGCGCTCCATAGCGGCAGGTGAGCTTTGGCGTTAGGCCGCTTGACAGCGCCGAAAGAGGTGTGGTGAGAAACATGAGAACCGACGAAATCAAGCAAGTTGTGAAGACCCGCTACGGTAAATTCGCTGAAACTGGCGGCAAGCCAGAAGCCTGTTGACCCAGCAAACGTCAGCCCAGTTCGGGCTATGCGGTTGATCAGGGGCTCTACGGGCAGGCGGAACTCTCTCTAATACCAGAGATTGCTCTCAACCTCTCACGGGGTTGTGGCAACCCTACTGGCTTTGCGAATCTCCAGCCTGGTGACGTGGTCGTGGATTTCGGGTGTGGCGGTGGCATAGATGTCATTTTGGCTGCCCACAAGGTCGGTGAACAAGGTGGAGTAATCGGAATAGACTTCGCCCCTCAAATGATTGAGCAGGCAAAACGGGCTATGGTTGAGGCAGGCTTGCGAGACCGAAACATTGAACTCCGTACCGCGGATATGGCGAAAACGCAACTGCCAGACAGTTTCGCAGATGTCGTGATATCCAACTGCGTCATCAACCTATGCCCCGACAAAGACGCCGTGTATGAAGAGGCCTTTCGCATCCTAAAGCCAGGTGGACATCTTGCCATTTCGGATATTGTGCTCACCGAAGAGGTTGATCCGCAATTGCGAGAGCGATTTCGGGCAAGTTGGGCTGGATGTCTGGGAGGGGCCATACCTGAAGAGGACTACTGGCAAATAGTAAGAAAAGTGGGCTTTGTAGACCTTCGGATTGTGGCGCGTCATATCCTGACCTCAGAAGAACTGGAAGCCATGGCCTGTTGCCCTGGGGAAGAGTTCACCCCTCCCCCAAGCAAGGAAGACCGCCTTGTTGTGGAAGGAAAAGTGGCCAGCGTCAAGTTCACCGCTGTGAAGATGTCCGAAGTGAAGCACGACATGAAAGCGGTTCTCCAGCATAACGCTGGCTTCCAAGACAGCGCTCGCTGGATCGAGTACGCTCGTCGCCATAGTTTTAGGCCTGTCAAGGCAGCCACCGTGAGGCTTTGCCCTGATTGTTCAGGACCTCCCAGACGTCGCACATGGGGGCAATACATCTACTACAGCACGCTAATCCATCTCGGAAAGTGCGCCGAGTGCGGACTCGTGTGGGCGGATGCGCATATCGACCCGAGTACAATCCGAAGTCATTTCGAAGTTGCGTACAAGAATGATGTATACTTTCGCGTTTTGCGACGTCCCATTTTCGATCATCTTGTCAAGGTCATAGAGGACCTGTCACCCGAAGGCGCACGCATCCTTGATGTTGGTGGCGCGCGGCGACTTGATGGCTCAACTTGTTGCCCGGCGTCCTGATGTGAGCGTGGTCGTCAATGATATCTCCGAAGGCGCGACCAAGTGGGTGACCGAGAATCTAGGGTTCGCGACGCTCAGGGGCGGTGCCGATGAGCTTGCTGCCCATGAGGGGCAATATGACGTGGTAGTACTCAGCGATGTGCTTTACTATGAGCCGAACCTTAGAGTGCTTTGGGACGCACTCTCACGTCTCGTATCGCTGGGCGGCAGCATCGTTATTCGTGTGCCGAACAAACACATCCTGATCGCCCTCGGCCAGTTGTGGTATCACTTGACTCACACGCGCGCCCAGCAGGCCATGCAGGATCGGATTCGTTTCTTTAATCCAGAGCACATATTCCTCTTTCGCCAGCAGTATCTGCGGAACCGTCTTATGTCCATGGGCTTCACACAAGTCCAAGCGCTTCCCTCACCGCTCCTTGGTGGCCGTAGGGGACGTGTACTCAGATCGTTACTCTTCAGTCTCGCCAGGAGCGCCAACGTGCTGTCGCGCCACAGGCTTGTCCTGAAGCCGGCTATGATCGTAGTAGGGCGACGCCTAACAGGCCGATGAAGCTGACGGTCGCCTTCGGCGCCCGCAGCTTATCGGCAATGCGTTAGCCCGCTTATCTCTGGAGAAGCACAGCAGAGAATCAAGGGACCGTTGTTTTTATGGAACCCATAACTGTATTGCTGATTCTTTCCGTCGCGATAGTTGCAGCAGCTTTCATAGCTTGTTTAGCGATATGGAAGCACAAGCGACGGCGGGAAGTGAAACCGACGACAGCACAGGACGCACAACCCACCCCGCTACAAGAGAAGGTGCCTGTGACGGATGAAACGAAGCCATTATCAGGAAGAGTCCAACCCAAGGCAGGCCATACCACAGGATCGATAGCGTTACCGGAGCCGCTGCCCTCGACGATGCCGGAAGAGTGGCCCTCAAAGAAGCACGTTGCTGTAGATCCAACTACAGGGGGAGTTAACCATGCACAGGGAGAGGAAACTCAACTTCCGAGGGAAGGCGAGGGACAACTGGGCACAGCGGCCGAGCGAGGGAACAAGGCAAACGGTAACAGGTGAAGTCAAATCCACAACGTTGACAGAAACAAAACCTTCAGCAGTTGAAGGGAGCCAACCGCCGGAAGCGGAAGAGCCACCACTGACAGGGCGAGAAGCATCAGCGGCCACAAGAAGGGGGAGACGAAAACCCAGAGATAGGGGAGGTAGACCCCGCGGAACCTCCTCAAGAATAGAGGCACCACCGCCCAAGAAAACTGCACCTCGCTCGCCAAAACCGGAAATCGTATGCTGGAAGAGAGAGCGCCAATGGTTTGTCGGGATGGAAGTACCAGAGGAGCTAATCAACAACGCCGAGCAATTTGAGATATATCAAGACAATGAGCGCCTGTCGCAAGATGATTTCGATGAAACTCGCTGGGTGCTTAATTCCCTTTCCGGCCATGTGCGATTTGTCGGAGGGGACGATTCACGAGAGATCAACCTCGGTAATGAGAGTCACTTTCTGTTCAAACTCAGTGGCCAACACTTAAACCAAGGGCGACTTGTCAAGTCGGCGTCATCTGGTTCATATCTGGTGATTACGCCAGACAATTGGGAACGTGACCAGGAGGTTGCAGCACCTCCGCCGATAGCACCAGAGCCTGTCGCCCTTGACGGATATCTCGCTCGATTCTTTGAACTTGAACGAAACGCTGTTACAAGAATCACATTTCGCAAGCCCGAAGGAGAGACCATCTCGCTTTCTTCGACGCCAACGCGTTTCGAACTGATTGGAGAACAGCTTGAGGATTCAAGTAAAAAGATCGGCCCACTTTTCAGAGAGCCTCCGAAAATCCGCGCTGCGGGTCCACATGACTGGGAAGTTATCAACACAATAGTCGTTGGTGAGGAGGGTGGCGGTAAGGGCAGATGGCGTAAGCAGTTTAGCCCTGAGCCTGATGACGATGTTCAATGCCTGCCCCCTGAAATTCGAGACAGGAGAGGTGGGTGGTTCTTTCTCAGATTCTACGATGGGAACGATGATCTCGCGGAGAGTCTCGACTTTAGGTTTCTAGTCGGGCTGAACCAAGTCAAAATACCCGCATTTTCTCCTTTTCCCTCCACCAGCGGACATAAGCCGGTGCGTGTACAACTTATTATCCACGAGCCCGAGATCACCCTCCATCCGGTAGAACCGCTTTCGGATGTTCAAATTGAACGCGAAATCGGCAAAACCATTCTAACAGTCCCACCCGATCCAAAGTATGACACGACTTGGCAAGTCGGCTATAAAGATGGGCCACAAGTAGACATGACCCTTTTAGTGGAAAGAATTTGGTGGGGCCTTGGGGAAGAGGAAGAAGAGCCAATGCAATGGAAAGACAAGCCTCTTGCTCTTTCACGGGAGGACTTCACTGCGAATTCGAGGAGAGCTATCTGGCTACGGTTCCCGAAGAACCGTTGGATTGATACAACCTTTGCTGGCTTTAAACGCGCAAAGCGCAGGCCATATCGTGTAAGAGTGGCTGAGAAGACGCTCTGTATTCCACTTCGTGAGTTTTGTGATACAGAGGAAGTGACAGGCCGGGTGGAGGAACATCAATTCCGAGTTTGGATCGAACGGAGTGGTGCGTTCGAAGCGGTGGTGGGCATTTTGGCTGCGTCGCAACTTGCACCACCACGGCAATGGATCGGCATTGGTAGGTACAAAACGGCCTTGGCAGACGCGAGACTTCAACAAGGGTCAGACAGCATTACAGTCAACGGCATCAGCGTCAGAGAATACTTCAAGAAAGCCCCTGCCAAAGGAAAGCGCTTTCTACGGCGTCTCTTGGACCTTCCCCAAGTACATGATGTATTATCGCAATTGAATGTGCAAGTAGAAGTTTGGGGGAGTTGCCCGACAACAATGCGCCAGGTAAAGGCCGTAGCCCATGCCATGGCTCGAGCCTTAGCCGAATATGATCGAAAATTGAAGCCTCTTTTGAAACAAGCGGGATTTGGAGGGGTCAGCGTAAAGAACAGGCTCTAAAAGTCAAAAGGAGGTAATCGATGAATCCCTTACATCTAGCGCATGAAATAGAAGAAAGATACCGGCGCTATTTGAAAACCACTTTTTACTTTAGAGACCCCCAGTTTAGGAAGTCTTTTGAAGAAGCCCTGGACTCGGGTCGGCTAAGCAATGGCCCATATCTTGAGGCTACGCTGGTCTTTCAACGTGGAAACATCCCTCGAGATTTGTTCCCCGATCTTCTTGGATTTCAGCCAGACGAAGGCTTCCTGAAAGCGGTGCAGGGCGACAGAGCTCTTTACCGGCATCAGGAAGAATCAATCCGACGTGTGGCCGAGGGGTACAACATGGTTCTCGCTACAGGAACGGGGAGCGGGAAAACCGAAGCCTTTCTCCTTCCCATTCTGCTCCATCTTTATCGGCAATTTCAAGCAGGCATGCTGGATCCGGGGGTACGCGCGTTAATCCTCTACCCAATGAACGCTTTGGCCAACGACCAGCGCGATCGATTGGGAGAGATCTGCAAACAGCTCAAGGATGCGCATTCACCGTTCCGATTTACTTTCGGGCAGTACATCGGAGAGACACCTGAAGACGAAAACGACTCCAGCCGCCATGCCCAAGACCATCTCACAGACCGAAAGCAAAAGGCTTACTCCATTATCGAGGACGGCGAGGTGGTTCACGGGGAACTGGTCCTACGATCTGAGATGCGTCGCAGACCACCTCACATCCTTCTGACCAATTACTCCATGCTGGAGTATCTTTTGCTTCGACCAGACGACAGCCCTCTCTTTGACAACGGAGGCGCTCGTTGGTGGATTTTTCTGGTGCTTGATGAAGCTCATCAGTACCGGGGAGCGAAAGGCATGGAAATGGCGATGCTGCTGCGACGTCTCAAGCAGCGGCTCAGGGAAGGGGGCCAAAAGGAGGCTTTCCGCTGTATTGCCACCAGTGCGACGCTAATGGGGGGAGAGCAGGATAAAGCCGCAGTGGCCAGGTTTGCCGCAGACCTGTTTGGCGAGCCCTTCCGAGAAGTGGATGTGGTTTTGGGTGAGACTGAACCAATCCCTGAACCAGGCCCGGCAAAACTTGACCGCGAGGACTATAAACTTCTCGGGGTTATTCTCCGCAACGAAGGGTCAGATGCAAGCGCGTTGATCAAAGTGGCCGAAAAGATCGGGGTTTCTCTTCCAAATGACCAAGTTTTGTCGAAGAAGGTGGGGTATCTTCTTCAACATGATGCCCGATCGACTATTCTTCGCCGCCTCGTCACAGGCTGCCCCTCTGAAGTTCAAGAAATTGCCGATAAGGTTTGTGATGACGTATCAGAAGAAGAGCGCGTGGCTGCTCTGTCTGAGTTAGTTGACCTGCTTCTAAGGGCCAGAGAGCCGTCTTCCGGTGCGCCTCTTTTGTCTGCACGTTATCATCTCTTTCTCCGATCCCTTGAAGGAGCGTTTGTCTCCTATTGGCCCGAAAAGAAGGTTTTTCTTGATCGGAAGACAGAGCGCGTTGCTTTTGAGGTTGCTCTGTGCCGCGAGTGTGGTCAACATTATTTCGTAACGCAGAAGAATTTCAGGGGCGGGAAAATCGAAGAAGCTATTCGTGACCCCAACGATGCGAATTTTGGGGCAACGTTTTTACGTCCCATCGAGGACATTGGAGATGATACAGAGGTGGATGAAGACGGGAACCCCGAAAGCAGGACCGTGCTTTGCGCCGAATGTGGTGAAGCCCGTCGAAGTAAGCCGGCATGCGGGCATAACAACCTTATCCCTGTAGTGAAAGGAACGCCGCCTCAAGATGAAGATCGCCCAGATCAATTGCAAAAGTGTGGAGCTTGCGGCTACTCTGCAGCCGGGCGAGATCCGGTGCGGGAAGTCGTACATGGCACGGATGGCCCTCATGCTGTCATCGCAACCACTCTTTACAGGGCGTTGTCGGATGAAAGGAAGAAGGTTCTTGCTTTTGCCGACGGACGTCAGGAAGCTGCGTTCTTTGCGTGGTACCTTGAAGACTCATATCGAGACATTCTCAACCGCAATTTCCTTCTCAAGGTTGTGCGAGAACTAGAGAAACATACGCAAGAAGGATTATCTTTGCGAGAACTTGCTACGGGGTTGCGAGACCTTTTCCATGAGAGACAAGTGTTCCCACCGGCTACGGGGGATCTAGAGTTACGTCGAGAAGCGTGGCTTGGTTTGTACCGGGAGTTTCTAACCGACGAACCGAGAATTTCTCTGGAGGGAGTTGGTCTGATTCGTTGGTCCATAAAATGGCCTCGGTGGTTTGAGGTTCCAAAGGTGCTCCGGAATTCCCCCTGGTCCCTTACTGAGCAACAGGCGCGCGACCTGATTTTCGTCTTGCTGGACACAATGAGGGCAGATAGGGCGGTGGAGTTGAGGACCGAGAGTGGCATTTCACTGAAATGGAGCGATCTTAACCTCCAAGCGTCGCAGATGCGGTTTCGAATCGGTCCGCCAAGGAAGAGAGGGGACGTGCGCAGTTGGGATGGGAAGCAGGGAAGGCGAAGCCAGCTCCTGGCCAAACTGCTCATGAGGCTACGAGAAGGTATTGGCGAGCAGGAGGCACTTAATCAAGCCGTGGACACTCTTCGGGAGATCTGGGAAACCCTTCGTCAATGTGACGAGAAAGCTCCCTCCTCTCTGGATCGTCTCCTGCTATCAATAGATGACGCGCGAAGACTCAATCCTGAATGGTACAGACTCCGACCTTTACACGATAACGACATGATTTATCAATGCAATACCTGTGGCCGTCTTCAGACCATTTCGGTATACAACGTCTGTCCGAGACATCGCTGTTCGGGCAAACTCAAACAGTTGAAATTCAGTGATTTGGAACCAAACCATTATCGTCTCCTATACGAAGAAGACCTTCCCGGACTGCTGAGAGTAGAAGAGCACACCGCCCAACTGGACAAAGAAAAAGCTCGCGAATTCCAGCGAGAGTTCAAAGAAGGCAAGATCCACGTCCTGAGCTGCTCAACGACTTTTGAATTAGGTGTGGACCTGGGTGACCTGGATACCATCTTCTTGCGCAATGTCCCGCCCGAAGCGTTTAATTATGCGCAGCGTGTGGGACGAGCAGGGCGTCGCAGCGGCTATCCCGGATTTGCCCTCACCTACTGCCGACGTGCGCCTCATGACCTCTATCACTTTGCTGAACCAGAGCGAATGCTTAATGGCGTTGTCCGCCCCCCAGTCTTGACTCTGCGAAATGAGAAGATTGTCACCCGCCATATGACAGCGGTAGCGCTCTCGCGTTTTTTCCGAGAGTGTTCCGAAAGATTCCGTACTGTAGAGCAAGTTAACCAAGGACCCAGAACGTCCATCCGGCGTAGCCGATTTTAGAGCATTTCTGAGCCAGCATCAAAATGAAATAGAGAAATCCCTCCGTGCGATCGTCCCCTCGGACATAGTGGCTGAGGTAGGCCTAGATGACGGGAAATGGATCGAGGGAATTGTAAGAGAGGAAAGTCGTTTTGCACTCGCCGAGGCTGAGGTGTCCAGTGACTATCGAAATGTCAAACGCCTGAAGGCAGACGCAGCGGGCGCAGACGATTATGATACTGCCAAATGGGCCAAAGCGCGCGCAAAGACAATCTCTAGCGAAGATGTGCTTTCATTTCTGTCGCGCAAGGCGGTCATACCCAAGTATGGGTTCCCGGTAGATGTGGTTGAATTGGACACTCAGAGAACCCAACAGAACCAAGAAGCATTTGAAGTCCTGCTCCAAAGAGATCTTAGCATTGCCATCTCAGAGTTTGCACCCACTAGTAAGTTGGTCGCGAACAAGAAGGTATGGACTTCTTACGGGCTCAAGAAGATAGCCGAGAAAGAGTGGCCGCGTAAGTCCTATAAACGATGTAAGAAGCACAACCTGTTTCTTCGGTGGGATCAAGGTCAGGATGAACCTGCAACGCCCTGTGGCGACCGGCTAGCGGCGTTTGCATATATTGTCCCGATTTTTGGATTCGTGACAACGCGAGAGAAGCCCAAGGAGCCAAAGTCTCGAACAGCACGCGTGTTTTCAACGCGTCCGTATTTCGCTGAGTCGCTTGGCCCTGAACCCGATACGATCAACTTCCCTTCCAATCAGGCTCCACTTATCACCATCAGGAAAGCGTCTCCAGGTTTAATGGTCGTGTTATGTGAAGGACGACGCGGAGAGGGGTTTTACATCTGCAGAGCGTGTGGTACCGGCTTCAGAAATCGGCTACGGACCCATAAAACCCCTTATGGTCAAGATTGTCAGGGGACACTTGAGCAAGTCTCTCTTGGACACGAGTTCGTGACGGATGTCTTACAACTTCAATTTCATCCCGAACCTCCGAATAATGCTGATCCTGTGTGGTTTACATACTCGCTAGCGTACGCCCTGGTTGAGGGCGCGGCAGAGGTGTTGGAGGTTCCATCCACCGATCTTAGTGCGACGGTAGCTTATAGCGAAAAGCGTGCTATTCTTCCCATCATCCTCTACGACAATGTGCCTGGAGGCGCGGGCCTTGTAGCCCGGCTTGAGGATGGTGAATTGCTGAAGGCTTGCCTGGAGGGTGCCCAGAAAAGAGTCAGTGGCAAGTGTGGCTGCGACGAAAACGCGAGCTGTTACGGATGCCTGAGAAGCTACAGAAACCAATTTGCTCATCAGATGCTCCAGCGAGGCCCAGTGATGAACTATCTCGGAGCACTGCTCGGGAATTGGAAGTAGCTTCTGGTAAATAACGTGAAGCGGGCCAACATGCGGATGGAGCCGACCTCGCTCCGCTCGGCGGCTCATCCGCCAGCCGTTATCCAGCTTCCTTCTATCGCCCTTACGGGGGATCGTACAGTTAGGTTTTTTCTCGTGTAGCCCATTTTTCCCTTGCGAGTCAAGGGGAAAACTTGTTATAAGGGGGGATTGTGAGGAAAACTCTAGAATTATTTGTTAGGTGCAAGAAATGGAAATTGACATATACCTTGCATGAAGTTATCTATGAGCAAGTATGACAAACTCCTGCAGCAAATCCTACGCGGCACCTCTGATGCGAACATTCCATTTGATGATTTGTGGCCGTTTGGGGTTTGAGAAGCGCATCCGCGGTAGTCACCACATTTTCAGGAAGCAAGGTGTTGAGGAAAAAATGAACTTGCAACGCGATGACAACAAGGCTAAAGCCTATCAAGTGCGTCAAGTACGGGCCATCATCTTACGGTACAGGTTGGGAGGTGCAGGATAACGCATAAGTATGAAATCCTCCTCTACTGGAGCGAGGAAGATCAGGTGTTTGTCGCCGAGGTTCCCGAACTGCCTGGATGTATGGCACACGGCGATACCCAAGAGGCGGCGTTGACCCATGTGAAAGAAGCTCTGCAATTATGGATTGATACGGCACAGGAGTTTTGGGACCCAATCCCAGCACCGAAAGGACGGCGTCTCATGCTGGCATAATTGAGCGACTGCCCCTAACTACTCACTGGAGCAGACGCGCATTCCGCTGCGCTTCATACGCGCTGCTCAGCTTCGGTCATTCGGCGGAATGCAGATTATCGCCGCCCGTTAGATCCCTACTACAACAGGTGGAAGCAAAAGATCAGAAGGAGGATCCATCGATGGACACAACCAACCTCATTCCACCCTCTATTTCCGACAATCTGCCTGTGATGGTCCGTAACGAGCTCACCAAACTCCCTCCACAGAGGCAAGAGGAATTCATTGAGGAATACACAAGGAAGGCTAAATCTGCCGCTCCTGCGTATCTCCTATGGTTTCTCCTTGGATGGCACTATATCTACCTCAGGAAGTGGGGGATGCGGTTTCTTTTCTGGTTAACGTTTGGAGGTCTGTTTGTCTGGTGGCTCATCGATCTCTTTCGCCTTCCCGGTATGATCAGGGACTACAATAAGGACATTGCCGTTGATGTGCTCAGGAGTCTGAAGGTTGTCGCCGGATGAGCGAGGGCGTTAGACCACTGCGATGGTATACAACAACCAGTTTGTCTAGCATGAATCTAAAAATCATCCTGAGGAGATTTTTCGGAGCATATAATGTTCGATCGCGTCCTCAAGCGTATGCGGGAGAAGATTCGTACGCGCCAATATGTAATGACGGTACAAGCGGAAGAAGAAATGGATGAGGATGGATTCACCATTTTTGATGTGGAACGTGGTATACTGACGGGAGAAATTGTGGAACGGCAGAAAGATCACGATACAGGCGAATGGAAATAGGTGATTGAGGGCCTACAATGATAGGGGATGCAGTGGATGTGGTAACCAAACTGAGTCCTACGGGCAAGTTAGTCATCATCACAGTCTATCGCGAATAGATGACAGGGGAAATCTATGGTATGTGATATTTGTGGCAAAGAAGGTGCCCGTATCCGTCGGGTTAGTCGGAGTTACGGCAAGGGCGAACAGTTACTGGTGATGTGGTGAAAGTTATCTTACAGCAGAGACCTTGCATGAGATTGAGCGAATCAAACTGCATCGCCAACATTTTGCCGTACATCGGCCGGTGGCTGTTGCGAATTTTGTGTGACATTGGCTCCATAAAAGCCAGCTTGGCCTAACCACCCACTGCAGCGGACGGGGGACAGCGGTGCTTCTCGGCCCCGTTGACCAGGCATGGCTCAGGGGTGGTTTCGCCCCGCCGCTGAGCGGGAGCGTTGGCCGGCCTGGTATAGTTCACACCTTGGCCCTGGCTGCTTATCGCGTCGGCAACCTGCTGCGCCAGGCATCCGCAGCGACGTGCCGCAGGCGACGACGTCAAGTCATCCTGTTGTGGAGGAGAACCGTGGCTGATTGGTATCGAAAAGAAGTAAACGAGGTCCTTTCCCTGCTGAACAGCGACGCCGAAGCCGGCCTGGGGCCGGCTGAGGTCCAACGCCGGCTGGCCGAACATGGCCCCAACGAACTGGTCGAGCGCGGCCTGAAAAGCCCGTGGCGTATCCTGTGGGAGCAGTTCACCGAGCTGATGGTCGTCATCCTCATTGTCGCCGCCGTCATCTCGGGGGCGCTGGGCGATTGGAAAGACACCATCGCCATCCTGGCTATCGTCGTGCTCAACGCCGTGCTGGGTTTCAGCCAGGAGTTCCGCGCCGAGAAGGCCATGGCCGCCCTCAAAAAACTGGCCGTGCCAACAGTCAAGGTGCGGCGCGATGGGCACGTGGTCGAGATCTCGGCCCGCGAGCTGGTGCCTGGCGATGTGGTGCTGCTCGAGGCCGGGGCCCTGGTGCCGGCTGATGGACGCCTGCTGGAGGCGGTCAATCTGCGCGTCGAGGAGGCGGCCCTGACCGGCGAATCGGAGTCGGTCGAGAAACACGTCCAGGCGCTGGACAAACTAGACCTGCCGCTGGGCGACCGGGTGAACATGGTCTACTTGGGTACCGTCGTCACCTACGGGCGCGGCGTGGCCGTCATCACCGCCACGGGCATGAACACCGAGCTGGGCCGCATCGCCGAGCTGACCCAGACCGTGGAGCGAGAGCCAACGCCCCTTCAGCGCCGGCTGGAGCAGTTGGGCAATGGGCTGGCCGTGGCGTCGCTGGTCATCGTCGGCATCGTCTTTGTCCTGGGCCTGCTGCGCGGCGAGGACTGGCAGCTCATGCTGCTGACGGCTATCAGCATGGCCGTGGCCGCCGTGCCCGAGGGCCTGCCCGCCGTGGTGACCATCGCCCTGGCCTTGGGCGCCCAGCGCATGTTGAAGCGTCAGACCCTCATCCGAAAGCTGCCTGCCGTGGAGACCCTGGGCTCTGTAACCGTCATCTGCTCCGACAAGACCGGGACGTTGACCGAAAACCGCATGACCGTCACCGTGCTCGCCGTACTGGACGAGACTCAGCAGGTGGACACCCTACTGCAAAAGGACATCTCCGTGGCCGACGCCGAGTTGCTGCCCGGCCAGCGACCGTCGGTGCGTAGCCTGGGCCTGCTGGTCATGGCTACCGCCCTGTGCAACGACGCCCGCCTGGAGCCGACGCCCGAAGGTGGCTACCAGGCCGTTGGCGATCCGACCGAAGGGGCGCTGGTCGTCGCTGCCGCCGAGCTGGGCCTGGCCAAGACCGAGTTGGACGGTCGCTGGCCTCGCGTCGGCGAGATCCCGTTCACGTCCGAGCGCAAGCGGATGACGACGGTCCACCGCGTGGGCGTCAGCCCGGAGCAGACCGATGCCCCCTGGTGCTGTGGCGAGTTTGTGGCCTTTGCCAAGGGCGCGGTGGACAGCCTGCTGGAGATTTCGGATCAGGTGTGGGCTGGCGACGAGGCTGTGCCAATGACGGACGATCTGCGGGCACGCATCGTGGCTGCCAACGACCAGCTAGCGAGCCAAGGTCAACGGGTGCTAGGAGTGGCCTTCCGCCCGATAGACGAGGTGCCCAACGAAGCCGACGAAGCCAGCCTGGAGCAGAAAATGACCTTCATCGGCCTGGTGGGCATGATCGATCCGCCACGCCCTGAGGCGCGCGAGGCAGTGCAGACGGCTAAGGCTGCCGGCATCCGCCCGGTGATGATCACCGGCGACCACCCGCTCACGGCGCGACAAATCGCCTTGGAGCTGGGGATCGCGTCCGACGGCAACCTGCTGACCGGCCGCGAACTGAACCAGATGTCGGTGGACGATCTGAAGCGCGTGGTCGAGGATGTGGCGGTCTATGCCCGGGTTTCGCCGGAGCACAAGCTCAAGATCGTGGAGGCCCTCCAGGACCGGGGCCAGATCGTGGCCATGACCGGCGATGGCGTCAACGACGCCCCGGCTCTCAAGAAAGCCGACATCGGCGTGGCCATGGGCATCACTGGCACCGACGTGTCGAAAGAGGCGGCCGACATGGTGCTGCTCAATGACAACTTTGCGACCATCGTCGCCGCCGTCAAAGAGGGGCGAACGATCTATGAAAACATCCGCAAATTCATCAAATACACGCTGACCTCCAATGCCGGCGAAATCTGGGTCATGCTGCTGGCGCCGCTGGTCGGCATGCCACTGCCGCTGCTGCCGTTGCAAATTCTGTGGATCAACCTGGTGACAGATGGGTTGCCTGGCCTGGCCCTAGGCGTCGAGCCACCCGAGCGGGACACGATGCGCCGCCCGCCGCACCATCCCCAGGAGAACATTTTTGGCCGGGGACTGGGCCGCCACGTGGCCTGGGTGGGTCTGTTGATGGGCCTGGTCAGCCTGGGTATGGGCTACTGGACCTGGCAGGCCGGCTGGGACCACTGGCAGACGATGGTCTTTACCACCCTGACCCTGTCGCAGATGGGCCATGCCCTGGCCGTGCGTTCCCGCGAGTCGCTGTTCAAGGTGGGGCTGCTTTCCAACCGGGCACTGCTGGGCGCGGTAATGCTCACCTTCGTCTTGCAGTTGGCCGTGATCTATGTGCCGTTCCTGCAAGAGCTGTTCAAAACTGATGCCCTGGCGCTGGACGAACTGTTGCTCAGCCTGGGCTTCAGTACGGTCGTATTCTGGGGCGTCGAGCTGGAAAAGTGGTGGATGCGCCGGGAAAGGGCAGCCTCGTGACGAGCGAAAACCTGCTGGTCCTGGGCATTCTGGCTGTTTCCGTGGTGCTGTTTGTCAGCAACAAGCTGCGGGTGGACGTGGTGGCCACGCTACGGCCAGCGGTGATGAGTGTCGCCCGCGAGACTGACATCCCGCGCTCCAAGCTGCTCATCCCCGTGGGCCTGGGCATCGCTGATGGACGGCAACATGACCATTATCGGCACGCCGGCCAACAAGCGCATGCAGCCGACCGCCTGATCGAGGTTGTCATTGTTCCCGGTCTTGGTTATGTGGCGCGTCCTTGATTGGTAGGCACGCCCTTTCACCCGGCGGCTGATGCTGGTCGTTAGGCATCACCGGATAAAATTTGACAAAGGTTTGTTATGCCAGCAACAGCACAAGTTGTGAAATTACTTCAGGAGAAGTTTCCTTACCTTGCCGCCGAATACGGTGTCAAGCGGGTGGGTATTTTTGGCTCTTTTGCGAAAGGAAGGCCCGAAGAGGGAAGCGATGTCGATATTCTGGTGGAATTTGAGTGTCCTATTGGCTTCAAATTCATCGAGTTGGTCGAGTATCTTGAGCATCTGCTGAACAGGAAGGTCGATGTGCTCACCCCTGCGGGTCTCCAAGGGATTCGAGTAGCTCGAGTGGCACAGGACATCACGGAGAGCATAGTGTATGTCTGAGCGGAGCGACGGGGACTTCTTGAGCGACATACAAGAAGCGATTCGCCGGATAGCGACGTATACGGCAGGGATGACGTATCAGGCTTTCGTGGAAGATACGAAAACGCAAGATGCCGTCATTCAGCATCTGGAGATTATCGGAGAAGTGACGAAGAACCTGCCGAAGGAGTTACGAGACCGGTATCCCGATGTGCCGTGGAAGGGTATGGCTGGTGTGCGGGACCGATTGATACATCACTATTTTGGTGTCAATCTTGACATTGTGTGGCAGATCGTGATGGATGAACTGCCAGGAGTTGCTTTGCAGTTGGAGATAAGTCTCCGTGAAGAAAGAGATGCTTAATAAATGTGTGGAGGAAAATAAAGAATGCCCAGCCGCCTGATAGAGATATTTGAAGATGAAAATCTTGTGGATAAAATCAAAAAACGTTTACCCTATTTATTCCAGCTTGCAGAATTAGAAAGTTCACGTAAAAGATGGGTTGACCTATGGAGGGAGGATTAAATGGGATTTAATCGGAGAAAAACAGGAACCAAGACCAGTGCTTTTGGCTCTCCTGGACGGATTAATCACGACTCCACCCCTTTTTATACAAGTAAACTCTACGAGGGGTTGCCAAAAGAGGAGATAATAAAGTATGTAGAAAATCCAGTTCCCTCTGAATTCCTGAATAAAATCTTTTGCAAAACTAGCGAAAAAATGGAAGAATTACCAGATAATAGCATTCATCTCATGGTCACCTCACCACCCTATTAGGAAAGGAGTATGATAAGAACCTTACCTTAAACGAGTACAGGGAATTTTTGAAAAGAGTATGGATCGAGGTTAAGAGAGTACTCGTTCCAGGTGGGAGGGTATGCATTAATAATGCCAATCTTGGAAGAAGGCCATATATTCCCCTTCACGCTTTTATCGTTGAGGACATGTTAGACTTGGGATTTTTAATGAGAGGTGAAATCATCTGGAATAAAGCCTCAAGTGGTAGTCCTTCAACTGCGTGGGGGAGTTGGCTGTCGGCTAAAAATCCTACACTTAGGGATATTCATGAGTATATTTTCGTCTTCTCAAAGGGTATGTTCAGTAGGGGAAATTTAAAAAGAAAGAGCACCATTTCTAAGGGAGAATTTCTTGAATTTACTAAAAGCGTATGGACATTTCCAGCAGAGCCTGCAACAAAAGCAGGACATCCAGCACCTTTCCCGATTGAACTCCCTTACAGATTGATTCAGCTTTACACTTTTGAAGGCGAAATTGTTCTTGACCCATTTATAGGGAGTGGACAGACAGCTATTGCAGCCATAAAAACCCATCGTCATTATGTCATTATGTAGGATATGACATAAATGAAGAATATGTAAAATTGTCGCAAAGACGGATTAAGGAATTTTCTTTGGCTTTTAATACTCCCAAGTTGTTTGAATTTGAAGGGAAAAGAGGATGATAGAGAAAGCAAAAGGCGTATAACAAAATGCTGCACCTGACCCTTGCTTCGCTCGGGCAGGTGAGCTCTGATGTTAGCCAGCGCAACGTAACCGCGAAACGGTTCAAGGAGAAATAACCTATGTTGACCAAGCAGATTGATGTGAAAGAAGCCCAAGCACGATTACAAGAGTTGGTCTCTCAAACTGCTTCAGGGGTAGAGTGGATTCTTACAGACGGGATGAAACCTGTTGCCCGTCTTGTACCTATCTCTTCTCGCGTGGCAGGTCTGCACCCAGGAGCAATTTGGACCAGCCCAGACTTTGACGAACCTCTACCCGAAGAATTCTGGACGGGCAATACATGAAGTTGCTACTGGACACGCATACTTTTATCTGGTGGGATAGTGATCCGGCCAAACTTTCGTCACAGGTTCTGGCACTCTGTCAAGATCGGCAGAATGTTTTGTTGCTCAGCGTGGTCAGCATCTGGGAAATGCAAATCAAACTTCATCTGGGGAAGTTACGGCTGACTTTGCCTCTGAGGGAGATTATCGAAACCCAACGACAAACCAACAACGTTGAGATACTGCCGATCACACTGGCACATGTGCTGGCACTGGAGGACCTGCCTGTTCATCACAAAGACCCCTTTGACCGCCTGCTGGTTACGCAAGCCATCGTCGAAGAGGCAGTATTGATAAGCGCAGACCCAAACATTGCTAAATTAGGAGTTACGTATTTTTTCAAAAGAGGTGTAATGATAAGGTTTTCAGCATTTCAAAACTCTAAAATCCTAGTCTTTAGTGGCTTTCATCCCTATCAACAGCGTCTCAAAGAAGACGAAACAGGCTATTTTTGTCTTCTTCGGTAGCAATCTCAGGGTATTTCGAGTCGATTTTGGCTAAAAAAGTAGTCGCTAAGCGAATAGGGACAAGCTTTTTTAGGATATGCAACTTTGAAATCCTCATCAGAAAAGGGTTTCCACAAAAGCGCGTAAGTCCTGTGCTAAATATGCTGTTCGGGTTGTCTGGTGAGTGGTGAGGTGAAATGAGGCGCGGGCTGTTAGCCGTTGTTTTTCAGAGCGAAAGGATTCATCCATTATCGGCAATAACTACTTTGACCAAGTAGCACAACAGTGGGATACCATGCGTGAAAGTTTCTATTCGGAAAGAGTGAGAGAGAAGGCCATAGCCCTCGCAGATGTTCAGTCGGATAGTATGGCAGCAGACATCGGGGCGGGAACTGGCTTTATCACCGAAGGACTTATAGGCAAAGGCTTGCAAGTCATTGCTGTTGACCAATCTACGGCCATGTTAGCGGAGATGAAAAGAAAACTCGATGGAATTGACACGATTGACTATTGCGTCGGTGAAGCAGAAAAACTCCCCCTCCCTGATGAAACCGTCCATTATGTCTTTGCCAACATGTTTCTGCACCATGTTGAACAGCCCGCTAAAACAATCAAAGAGATGGCGCGAATATTAAAGCCCGGCGGCAAACTCGTCATCACCGATACGGATGAACACCCTTTTGAATTTCTCCGGGAAGCACATCATGACCGCTGGCGAGGCTTCAAGCGCGATGAGATTCGACAGTGGTTTCTCCAAGCTGGGTTTCAGAATGTTACCATAGACAGTGTAGGGGAGAACTGCTGTGCATCTTCCGAGTGCGGGAGTGGGTTTAGCGGTATAAGTATCTTCGTGGCTTTGGGAGAGAAGTAGCCCCCACACAGAGGCGGCTAACCAGCGCATCCAGCCGACGCCCTGTGGGCGCGGCTGAAGCGCGCCGTTAGACAGCCTGGAGAGCCGTAAGGTGGTTCTCAACAACGCGACATGAAACCGTTTCGGAGAGGGCGCAGAGTGCTGAATGTTGTTATGGTGGTTGTCGTCTCATTGGTCGCCGTTCTTGTGGGCTTAGTGATCCTCGGAGCCCGCCGTTGGGACTCTGAGACCCGCGAATTACGAGCGCGACTGGAATCGGCCTGTGTGCCAGTGCGGCCTCAGACCGTCGATTTTCGTGAGCTTCAGGAACTCCCTGCCCCGGTTCAGAGGGTCGCCCGCTCGTGGCTGCTGTGCAGGTACGACACGCCGGCACATTCAACATGGGCGAAGCCGTCGACCAATGGAAAGCCTTCACGTCGGATCAGATGATCGTCACACAGCGGCCTGGCTTTGACTGGGACGGGCGGATCGCGATGATGCCCGGACTGGCTGCGCGTGTCCACGACGCCTACATAGCCGGCGAGGGGCTGCTGCATGCCTCGCTGTTTGGCCTGTTCTCGCTCGCCAACGTCCGAGGAACAACCGCCATGGCGGAAGGCGAACTGATGCGTTTCTTCGCAGAGGCCACATGGTATCCGACGGCCCTGCTTCCGAGCCAAGGAGTACACTGGCAGCCTCTTGATGATCGGGCCGCCCTCGCCACCCTGACGGACGGTGACCTCTGCGTCACGCTGCGGTTCGCCTTCAACGAATCGGGTTTTATTGAAACCGTTCGGGCAGAAGCGCGCGGACGTACGGTGAACGGCGAGATCGTCCCGACACCGTGGGAAGGGCGGTTTTGGAACTACCTGGAACGCGATGGGATGCGGGTCCCGGTCGATGGCGAGGTAGCTTGGCTTCTGCCAACGGGTGCAAAGCCCTACTGGCGCGGTCGCATCAGCGAGATCGCGTACAGATTTGCACAATGATCGGATATGTTACAGGTAAGCAGTTGCCTAACAACCGGTTGCAGCGGACGGCGCTGGGCACCGCCGCTGATGCTGGTCGTTCGGCCTCCACAACAAGACACGTCGGGAATCAGGTATGACCGTTACACATAAACCATCGCGAATCATGAGAGGACGGACTGAACCGGTCCCCATCGTCGTCGCCCCAGGGGATGGCATCGGCCCGGAGATCATGGCGGCGACGCTCTCGGTATTGGAGGCGGCTGGGGCCTCGCTCGATCTGAAATTCATCGAGATCGGGGAGTCCGTGTATCGAAAAGGGTATAGCTCCGGAATCGCCCCAGAGGCCTGGCACTCCATTCGGGAGAGGAAAGTCATTCTCAAGGGGCCCATCACTACCCCGCAGGGGGGTGGTGTGAAGAGCCTCAACGTGACTCTCCGCAAGATGCTGGGGTTGTACGCCAACGTGCGCCCCTGCATCGCATACGACCCCTACATCCCCGTGCGGCACCCGCACCTCGACGTCGTGGTCATCCGTGAGAACGAAGAGGACCTCTACGCGGGCATCGAGCACCGACAGACGGACCAGGTGGTGCAATGCCTGAAGCTGATTACCCGCCCGGGGTCCGAGAAGATCGTCCGGTTCGCCTTCGAATACGCCCGGCGGAGGAACCGGAAGAAGGTCACCTGCTTTGTCAAAGACAACATCATGAAACTGACAGACGGCCTGTTCCGAAAGGTCTTTGAGGAAGTTGCAGCCGCGTACCCAGACCTGAAGGCGGACAGCATGATCGTCGACATCGGCATGGCCCGACTTGCCAATGCGCCGGAGTTGTTCGACGTGATCGTGGTCCCCAACCTCTATGGCGACATCCTCTCCGATATTGCCGCCGAACTCAGCGGTTCTGTCGGACTCGCACCGTCGGCTAATATTGGGGAGAACTACGCGATGTTCGAGGCCATCCACGGTTCCGCTCCCGACATCGCAGGTAAGGACAAGGCGAACCCGAGCGGGCTGCTCCTGAGCGCCGTGAAGATGCTGGCCCACATCGGGCAGGGCGAGGTGGCCGAACTGATCCACAACGCGTGGATGGTTACAATTGAAGAAGGTATTCACACCGCGGACATCTATCGCGAGGGCATCAGCCAAAAGCAGGTCGGGACCCGGGCCTTCGCGGCCGCTGTGATCGAGCGCCTGGGCAGGGTTCCCACCCACCTTCGGGTGATTTCATACTCTAGCGACGCCATGCCGAGCATCATCCCGTCGCGACGCCCGCGGGCCAAGAAAGTCCTAGTGGGCGTAGATGTGTTCGTGGACGATGGGGATTCGACGCCCGATGAACTGGCGCGCCTGCTGCAGGCAGGGCAGACCGAAGCCCTTCAGCTTGTCATGATCACGAACCGCGGCGTGAAGGTATGGCCCGATGGATTCCCCGAAACGTTTCACACGGACCACTGGCGCTGCCGCTTTCAGCCCAAGGAGAAGGGCCTGCAGGTGACCCACGCCGACATCATCGAACTGTTGTCGCGCCTCTCGGAAAAGGGAGCGGACTTCATTAAGACCGAGCATCTCTACACCTTCGACGACGAACCGGGGTTCTCTTTGGGACAGGGGCAATGAAAGCTGTGCGATCGACCCGGCCGAACAACAGCATGCAGCGGACGGCGCTACGCGGCCCGCCGCTGATGCTTTATGTTAGGCCCCATGCTCGTGAGTTAAGGACAGTGCTATGCCAACAAAATACATTCTAACCGAGTATGTTGACCAAGCTATGGCGCAGGCCGAGTACGACAAGCTAGAAGATGGAACCTTCAGTGGTAGGATTCCGGCATGTCAAGGGGTTGTGACATTTGGTGCCACATTGCGCGAGTGCCAAGATGAGCTTCGCTCCACTTTGGAGGACTGGATTTTCGTCGGTCTCAAATTAGGCCATTCTTTGCCAGTCATTGCAGGCATCGATCTCAACAAGGAGCCGACCCGTGAGTCGGTGGATGCCTTATAGACGGCGGGAGTTCATTCGCCGGTTACGCCGACTTGGGGTCGATGGTCCTTTCTCTGGCACTCGCCACCAATTTATGCTCTATGAAGGACGCCGTTTGGCGATTCCCTCGAATGCTGAATACTCTGTGCCGCAGCTCAGGGTGATGATTCGGGAAGTAGAGGAGATTGTAGGACGAGAAATCACCCTTGTGGAATGGAATCGATTATGAAGCGTTCAGGGCCTAACACCCGCCGCAGCCGACCCTCCTACGGCAGGCGGCTGAGCTTGTTCGTTATACAACCCTGCATAGAGATCTTTTCTAACTCAGTGCGCAGTGGCAATATCAGGAGAACTCGCAGTAGAACTGAGCACGAGACGAGCACGTATGAGATTTAAGACATCACTTGCCAAAAAGGGTTTGCGCAGAATAGGGATATCCCGTTCCTGGCAGATGGTTTCCTCCTCTACCGGCAGGATATGGCCCGTCATGATGATTATCTGGGTCTGGGAAGAACCTCGCTGCAGTTCTAAACCCAATTTGACTCCATCGTCTTCCCCCAGCATGTAATCCACGAGTACCGCTGTCGGTCGCTGCTGAATAAAGAGCTCACGGGCCTGGTGAGCTGACTCGGCAATAAACGTGTTCCAGCCTTCTTGTGTCAGAAGATGTTCAAGAAAAAGGAGCAGATCACGGTTATCATCCACAATGAGGATCGTGGGATGCTGAGGATGGGCAGCTCTCTTACCACCTATAGCCCGGATAATCAGACGATCCTCCTCCGCATTCAGCTCCACTTTTACATGGGCACCCGGCTCTACCTGTCCACTGGCTACCAGTGTAGCCAAGGGCTGGGTAAGATAGCGATGTATGGTCCGCTTCAGTTCCCGAGCACCATACTCCTCACTGGTACCTTTGCGGAGGAGAAACTGTCGGCTCTCGGGAGAGACATCAAGAGTGAAACAGCGAGCTCCTAACCGGGTGTTCACATGCCGTTGCAGTTCATTGAGTTGCTGATCCAGAATGGCTTCCAACGCCTCAGTATCGAGAGGTTGATAGGTGATTACGGCATCAATGCGATTGACAAATTCCGGAGAGAATCGCTTGCGTACTGCAGCCAGAGCGATACTCTCCAATTTGTTTGCGATATCGGCGCGTGCACGTGGAGTATCTCCCTGAAACCCAATATGATCTGGCTGGAGTTCTTTCATCATCTCCTGGGCTCCCAGATTACTGGTAAAAAAGATCAGGCTCTTTTCGAAATTGACCGTTGAATTGTCACCGAGCCGCAGGAGCGCTTTATCCAAAATACCCAGCAAAAGCCGGGTCAAAGAGGGAGCTGCCTTTTCGATTTCATCGAACAAGACAATAGACAGAGCGCACCGGGGACTGGTCATGTCATTCAGTTGTTGTTGGGTTAGCATCGGCTGAGTTTCACGATGTCCCAGATAACCCGGTGGAGCCCCGATCAACTTGGCCACTTCATGTTCCATCTGGAATTCCCCGCAATCGATTTTCAGGACATGCTTGGCGCTTCCATGCAAGACTTCGGCAATGGCTTCCACAGTACGGGTCTTTCCAGTTCCGGTAGGGCCGAGCAACAGAAAGATACCGGCTGGACGACCTTCTGGAGAGAGGCCGGCCTGGAACATATGGATATAGGGCACGATGCATTTCATGGCTGCTGGTTGTCCGACAACTTTCTGAGACAACAGGGCTACAAAATCCTCAGCTCCAGTAGTGGTTTGTGGTATGGTCTCTTCAGACTTACTGGCATTTGGTTTCTGGTCCATAGAGAACCCCCTTGCTTGTATGGAGTTGCCTGATAGATTGAGGAGCTATAACCGGGAAAAAGCCTCCTCGCTACCAAACAATTCTCTCCTGCTGGCCGTTCGGCAAGGCAATGCGCTATATATAGCTTATTTTACTGCCCCCATGGTCAAACCACGAACAATATATTTCTGAATAAAGATAGCGGCTATTAACTGAGGAACAATCGATACAAGAGAAGCCGCGGCCATTTGCCCCCATAAAACACTTTCGTAGGAGATAAATTGAATAGCTCCCACGGTAATAGGGAATGTTTCCCGAGAGCCCAAGATCAAAGCAAAGGTAAAGGCATTCCAACAAAAAATAAAGGCCAAAACAGCCGTAGCAGCTAAACCTGGAGCAGCCAGCGGTACTGCTACCCGCGTGAAAGCACCCCACCACGAACAACCATCGATCATCGCTGATTCCTCTATTTCCAGTGGAATCTCCTGGAAATAACCGCGCATGATCCAGATAACCAAAGGGAGGGAAATGACCTGGTAAGCCAGGATTAAACCGGTATAAGTATTATACAACCCTACCTGTTGATAGAGGATGTTTAGTGGAATAATAACAGCCAGGGCCGGAGCAAAACGAAAACTCAGAAAAGTAAAGGCAAGCGGTTCTTTTCCTCGAAACTTGTACCGAGCCAGAATATAGGCAGCCGGCATTCCGGCAGCTACCGAAAGCAAGACAGAAAAGATAGAAAGGATGGCACTATTTTTAAAGAAGAGCAAAAAATCTGGACGACTCGAAGCATAGCCAGATGATTGTTCTTGAGCGAAGAGTGCTTTGTAGTTCTCTACAGTCGGTTCAAACACAAATTTGGGAGGGGCAGCAATGACATCTACCGGTGTCTTGATGGAGGTGAGAAAGATCCAGTAGAAAGGAAAGAGAATCCACACACTGAGGAGGATTAAAGCGAGGTAGATAAGTAATCCCTTAGGTGTAGTAATCTTAACAGCGGCCATTTCTTCCCTTTCTGATAGTGTTCCTCTGGAACTCTTAAGCAAGTCTTAAAGCTGCGTCTGCTTGATTGCTCTACTCCAATAGCTAATGAGGAGCCTGCTCGAGACAAACACGAGCACTACAAGCACCACAATGATACTCATAGCATAGCCTACAAAATTCCAGCGTACATAATGAAAAAATGCAGAAATGTGCAAATTGAGCGTTGTCTCCCCAGGTCCCCCCTGTGTGGTAGCATAGATAGGGTCAAAGAGGCGTAAAGCATCAATCACCCGGAAAGTACATCCCAGAATAATAAAAGGTTTCAGGAGAGGCAGGGTGATATGCAAAAAGATTTGCCAGGTACTCGCTCCATCTACAATAGCCGATTCATAGGGTTCTGCAGGAAGTGATTGCAGACCAGCCAGGAGGATCAACACAAAAAATGGGGTTGTCGTCCACAGATCGATGATCATGATAGAAGGAATCGCCCAGGTTGACGAGCCTATCCAGCCGATCCCTTCTCCTCCAAGTAAGGAAAGGAGATAATTCAATACCCCATTGGGGCCTGCACTCATCATGACCTTCCACATAAGCGCCCCAATCACTGGAGGTAACATAAGGGGCATAAGGATAATAGAGCGAAAAAATAGTCTGCCATACACCTCGAGGTTGAGTAAGAGGGCAATACCAATACCTAATATTAACTGAATGCTGACAATAGCCAGGGTAAAACCGAGAGTAAGTTTGAAGGAATACCAGAAGGAGCTATCGGTCCATAAATCCCGGTAATTGTCCAAACCTACAAAAATCATATTCGCTGGGAATTGGAGATTATAGTTGGTAAAACTATAGTAGATACCAGTCACCGTAGGATATACCATCCCTCCCAAGAGCAGAAGGCTCGGAAGCAGAATCAGATAGGGGAAGTATTTTTGAGGACGGGATCTTCGTTTGGGCCATATATCAGGTCTTCTATTATTCTTCTGCACTGCCTATTCCTTTTCGTTGGAGAGAGTGAGCAGCTCAGAAAAGCCCGGCTCCCCGTCCAGATCCTGGAGTATGGCCGCATGGTCTGAGCTGCTATGACACCTTGTTATCTGGCCAGACCAGCTCTCTTCATGATTCGATCCACTTCTTGAGCTGCATCAGCCATCGCCTGAGCAGCGGTTTTGTTTTGAGACCAGACCTCATGCAACGCCCGTCCCCAAATATCTCCAAGAGCTACACGTTGCGGTTGGGGTAACCAGGCGATCTGAGCATAGGTCACATTCTCTTGAACTGTCTTCAAATATTCTCCATCCCCCCAGCTTCCCATCATTTCCACTACCCGGGGGTCCTGGAAAATAGACTGGCGTACCGGGTTAAAGTTCCGGTATTCGACGGTGGCTCTCAACAGATTTCTCTGCGAAGTTGCCCACTCGATAAAGAGCCAGGCAGCCTCTTTATTCGGGGCGTTCTTACTAATCCCCAACGCCCAGGTCCACAGACCAGAATAATGGGTGCCTTTAGGGCCAGGGGGGAGAAGGGCATAGCCGACTTTTCCTACTACCTTGGATTTCTGAGGATTTTCATACGATGCCGCGAAAAATTCACAATCAGGATACATCCCGGCAGTGCCTGCAGCAAACCGTTCCAGGCCATCATACCAGGTGACACTGGTCCAGTCCTTTGGTCCACTCTCCCGAATCATACCCACCCATTTTTCGGTGAACTCCACGACTCGGGGATCGGCAAGGGTGGAACGCATGTTCTCATCAAATTCTTTCCATTCCCCATCAGTATACGCCTTTAACGCGCTGATATACCCCGTGGCAATGGTGGCAGTATTGGCAAGACCGCGGGCAATAATACCATCGATAGGATTTCCCTCGGCTGCAGTTCTTTCCTTGATAATCCGAGCTGCTTCAGCCATCTCTTCAAGTGTAGTTGGCACCTTGATCCCATATTTCTCAAACAGATCCTTCCGATAGACCAGAACATAACTTTCAAACATGACCGGAATAGACCAGAGTTCTCCTTCTCCAATGCCTCCGCCAATTTGTCCATTCCACCGATTTGCCGCAAGCAGGGTAGGATAGATATCTTCAATGTTATACCACTCCTTATCTGTAAGCCTCGGATTATCGAGATATTTATCCAGTGGCTCCATCCACCCAGGTGTGACATACCCCCAATTACGCATGGGACCGGTCATAAATACATTATAGACTCCCTGCTTGTTGGAGAGATCTACCTGAATCTTGGAAAAATACTCCTCTTCCGGTAAAATCAGATACTGCACTTTCATACCCGTAAGTTCCTCAAACTGAGGAATAAGCGGCAACAACGATTCGGTGAACGGGTGCTTATTCATAGCAATAGTCAAAGTAGTGCCTTTAAATTGCTGCCAGTCAATCTTCGCCTGTTTAAACCAGGCCATATCATCTGCAGCACCGAAGGAAATCTTTGGTACGCCAAAACATAAGAAGATCACCACCCAAAAGCAGACTACTAACTGTCCCCATCTTTTCATGTCAGTTCCTCCTCTAGATTGTTACAGTAAAATGTAGACATGTCATTTCATGCATCCTATGCTGTAGAGCCTGGGGTTGTCAATAGAAGAATTGTAAATCTCACACTAGGCCTCTGCTAAATTAATTTTTAAGAATTTCCCAGAAATCGGCTTGTTTAACGATACAACCACCCTCATAAATTTTTTAAACAGCTATGGAGGCAATTTCTCTCACTCTAATCCTGGATTCACATACAGCGAATATAGAGTAAAGAATTCTCCAATGGATAGTTATTTTGAGTTAGAAATTCAGGTCGATGGAGTTCCTCCTGATTTCCCTGGCAAAACTATCATGATTACACCAAAAGGAGTGAGTACAGGCAGCGGTGGAGCCTCTGTCCCCTAGGGATCTGTCAAATCGAAATCTGACACTGCCACGTGAATCACTTGACGAAGTTGGCCAGAGGAGCCAAACGTCTTTCGACCTCCTGCAAAGTCTCTTCCCGTTTGGGAAAAGCAAAACGCACGAGATGTTTTCCCAGATCTTTATGATGATAAAAACTTGTGCCTGGCACTACCGCTACCCCATGCTCCTTGACCAGCCAGTGTGCAAAGGCAAAATCATCTGTAAATCCAAAGGGGGAAATATCTGCCAGGACATAGTAAGCCCCTTGTGGAGTATAAAAAGGGAAACCGGCCTGGCGAAGAATGGAGAGCATTGTTTGCCGCTTTTTCGTGTAAATAGTTCGGAGTTCATCATAGTAGGTAAGTGGAAATTGCAGAGCGGTGACTCCTGCTTCCTGAAAAGGAGAAGGAGCCGCCACGGTCATAAAATCATGAACCCGCCGTATCCCTGCGGAGAGATGGGCCTGCGCTACAACATATCCTACACGCCAGCCAGTCACACTGTAGGTCTTGGAAAGCCCATTAATGGTGATCGTCCGCTCCCACATACCGGGTAAACTGGCTAGACTGATATGGCGATGATCGTCATACAAGATATGTTCGTAAATCTCATCCGTAATGGCCAGCACATCAAATTCCTGGCAAAGGGTGGCAATATAGTCCAACTCTGCTCTGGAGAATACCTTCCCGGTAGGATTATTTGGATTATTAAGCACAATAGCTTTGGTATTTGGACCAAAGGCTGCCCGTAGCTCTTCGCGATCAAAGGAAAAAGTCGGAGGATGCAAAGGTACAAACACCGACTTCGCCCCGGCAATGATGCTTCCCGGCTCGTAATTTTCGTAAAACGGCTCGAAGATGATGAGCTCATCTCCCGGATTTAATACTGCAATCAACGTGGACATCATGGCTTCAGTCGCTCCGCAGGTGATGGTAATTTCCTGATCAGGGTCCGCTTCAATGCCATTATACCACTTGAGTTTCTCGGCAATAGCTTCCCGCAGAGGGACTGCTCCCCAGGTAATAGAGTACTGGTTGTGCCCTTGCTGTATCGCTCTGATGGCCGCTTCCTGTAATTCTTTAGGCGGATCAAAATCCGGGAATCCCTGTGCGAGATTGAGGCTATGATGGAGATCACTCAACCGCGTCATCTCCCGAATCACTGACTCTGTAAAACAGGTAACCCGTTCTGCAATTTTCACCATTTTTCTCCTCTTTCCTCTTCATACTGCATAGCTTTTACACTTTCTTCATGTATAATCTCCAGCACTTCCCGTTTAACTCGCATAAAACCTTCGGCAGTCAGCATCTCATACCTTCGGGGACGTTCGAGTGGGACCACGATTTCCTGACGGATTTTTCCTGGGCGTGCAGACATCACATAGATCCGGTCTCCGAGGAAGATCGCCTCATCAATATCATGCGTGACAAACAGAATCGTCTTGTGTGATTCTTCCCATACTTTTAATAGTAATTCTTGCATAAGAGAGCGTGTCTGAGCGTCCAGGGCCCCAAAGGGCTCATCCATCAGGAGAATATGGGGATCATTGGCCAGGGCGCGGGCAATGGCTACACGTTGTTTCATCCCGCCGGAAAGATTTTTAGGATAGACCTCTTCAAAGCCCTTCAATCCAACAATATTAATGAAATAGAAGGCGATTTCTCGACGTTCTGCTTCGGGTATCCGTTTGATTTTTAAGCCAAACTCAACATTTTTCCGGACAGTAAGCCAGGGGAAAAGGGTATAAGATTGAAAAACCATACCCCGGTCTGGACCAGGTCTCGTGACCAGGTGATTATCCAATAAGATCTCTCCGGCGGTTGGTCTAATCAAACCGGCAATCATCCGCAACAGAGTCGATTTTCCACAGCCTGACGTGCCCACAATCGTGACAAATTCCCGATCATACACCTGTGCAGAGAGATTATCGATAGCCAATATCTTCCCCGAACGGGTGCTATATTCCATAGAGATGTTTCGCAGAATGAGTTTTGGAGGCATGGATAGTGACACGAGCCCCTTACTCCCCTTCCTTTTCGGACCAGGGCAAACCGATGCGGTGAAGCATCTTGAAAGTCTGATCGGTCACCAAACCAAGAAAACCGATCACAAAGAGCCCTACAAAGATTTTATCGGTAAAAAGACCACGCATCGACTGCAGAATCACATACCCTAACCCTTTGTTGGCGGCTACTAATTCGGCGACTACCAGATAAGTCCAGGCCCATCCCATGGTAATCCGCAGGTTATCGACAATGCCTGGTAGTGCTGCTGGTATCAGGATTCTGGTCACCACCTGTGGCCGGCTGGCTCCTAAGGTATAAGATATTTCTAGGAGTTCTCTGGGCACGTTGGCGGACACATCGGCTATAAGGAGGAGTAACTGGAAAAAAGTGCCGATAAAGATTACCGCAATTTTTTCTTCATCTCCAATACCGATCCACAATATGAGCAGAGGGATCATCGCACTTACTGGCAGATAGCGGATGAAATTGGTAATCGGTTCGATCATCGCTTCTACGATCTTAAAGCTGCCCATTAAAATCCCCAGAGGAACCGCTAAGATCGCGGCCAGGATAAAACCGGCAAAGATCACCCTCATACTGGCAAACATATCTATGAGCAGATCTTCGGCTACGAACATGGTAATGGCCGCCCGGATAACCTGGGTCGGTGAAGGCAGAAAGAGAGGCTCCACCAATCCACTATAGGTCAACCCGCACCAGGCAGTGAAAAGCAGGGCTACCGTCAAAAAGCTCGTAGAGAGATAAACTTTCTGAGGAATCGAGGCCTTGGGTTCGAAGTAGGAAGAAAGTTTCATTGTACAAACCGTGTATCAATAATCTCCTGCGCTGTAGGCTCCCAGTTGAGCTTTCCAAAACCCTTCCAAATCTGAATGGCATTTTGAGCCGTAGTAAAAATAGGGCCGGGTTTTTCTTTCGTACCAAAAAATTGCTGGTTCTCTGCTTTACCAAGGAGTTTTACCCCCTGCAGCGTTTCAGCAAAGACTGAGGGATCCTTCAACCAGCCTCCCACCGCTTTAGCCATAATAGTATTCGCTTCTTCTGGATTCTTTTTCCAGAAATCAATCGCTTTGAACCAGGCGTTCACCACCTTCTGCACGTCGGCTGCTCGTTTATCGGCTACATCCTTCCGAAAAATCAGAACATCTACAATGAGGCCAGGGGTTTTTGTGCTATCAATAAGGAGGTGCCCATGCTCTGTCTGTTTCCCTCGTGTTAACCAGGGCTCCCAGGTCACTGCTGCATCCACCTTTTTAGCGACAAAAGCTGCTCCAGCATCGGGAGAGGCCATATTGACCACCGTGATATCAGATTCTTTCATTCCATGCTGTTGTAAGAGGACATTGAGCCAGAATTGGCTTACCGATCCTTGATTAAAGGCGACTTTTTTCCCTCTCAGATCTTCGATCTTCGTGATCTCCTTGTTGGCAACAATCCCGTCTCCTCCATATGAGTCATCGATAGCCAGGACAATAACATAAGGGATCTCTTTTTTACTCTGCAACACCAGGGTATCAATAGTACTGGCCAGACCATCCAGCCGACCAGCAGCCATAGCTGCAAAACGCGGAGTAGGCTCTTCCATAGTGATCAACTCGACTTCGACGCCTTCCTCTGCATAAAATCCTTTCTCCTGAGCTAGATGGAGCGGGCCATAACCTACCCAGGTGGACATAGCAATCTTCAGAGGTTCGGCTACGGCGAGAGTCCCGAAAAAGCATACGAGACATGCACATATACATCCCAAAATATATTTGGCTAAGCGCGACATAAGTGTTCCCCCCTCTCTCTAAAGGTTTTGGGTTCTCTATTATTACAGGAAGCCCTGATATCTATGTTTTTTCTTTCTTCTGTATCACATTTTCGGTAAGCGAGTCAAGAGCCAAACAAGAGGTGAGCCAGGGCAATTCCCACAAAGAGGAGATAGATTTTTATTTGACAGATCAGCGATATCCATGTACTGTAAGAATTCTGCATACACATCTATAGCTTCTCCATGAAGGGTTCACAGAAACTCCTTTAAAATACATGTGCAGAGAGAGGCAAATCTTGTTTTGAGAATACCTATGTACGAAAGGAGAAAGCATGCGGCTGAAAGACAAAGTAGCGGTGGTGACTGGAGGGGGACGCGGGATTGGGCGAGCGATTGCCTTGGCTTTTGCCCAGGAGGGAGCGGATGTGGTGGTGACCGCCCGAACGACCAGTGAGATTGAGAGCGTAGCCGCTGAAATCAAGGCTTTAGGCCGCCAGGGGGTGGCACTTCCCGTAGACCTGAGTCAGCGAGCGGCTATCGGTCCCTTTGTGGAACAGGTGTTTGCTCACTTTCCCACTATCCATATTTTGGTCAATAATGCCGGAGTGGGAGGAGCACAGAATCCAAATCCTATTACGAAATATGATGACGAATTCTGGGACTTAAGCCTCTTTGTCAATCTAACTGTGCCTTATCTCTTGATGAAGGCATTTCTACCCACGATGATTGCCCAGGGATGGGGACGAGTCATTAATATCTCTTCCGTAGCCGGGAAGCGAGGTTCGCTACACCGGAGTGCCTATAGTGCCTCAAAGCATGGGCTCATTGGACTAACCCGCACAGCCGCGCTAGAGGTGGCTACCAGTGGAGTCACTGTCAATGCCATTTGCCCGGGCCCTATCCGTACAACCATGCTGGCCAGGCTTCTCAACTATGAAGCGGGGCGTCGAGGAATAAGTCTGGAAGAAATGGAGAAGTCGGTGAATCCGATTCAGCGGTTATTGGAGCCAGAAGAGGTGGCAGCACTGGCTGTCTATTTAGCCTCGGATGATTCTCGGGGTATGACCGGTCAATCGCTGACCATTGCCGGTGGCTCGATCATGCATTAAAGCGATAAGCGGTATGTCTAAAACTATCCTGCTAAGTGTAGCGTAGAAGCCCATGAGACAGAGATACCGTTTCTTAAAGAGAAAATTCCTCTACAGAGGAGTATATGGGAGAGAGAGGCGCTGCGGCATGTATGTTCAGGCATATAATCTTTCCACTTTACGGCAAAGCAGCGATGATTGAGCGATACTCTTCCTCAGTGAAGGCGCGGAGAGTCTCAGTGCGCACGTTACCCCGTGCACCCAGAGAGAGCGCAAATTTCGCCATAGTCTCATCGTCTGGTGCTTCGATAATCGCGACATAGTCGTATCGACCCATCACAAGGTAGTTGGCTTTCAACACTCCACCCATGGCCTGCAGGGCTTGCTTGGCAGTTTCGATTCGACTAGGAGTCTCCTTTACATTCTGGATCCCTTGTTGGGTGTAATTGATGAGCACGATGTAAGTAGGCATAGGGACCTCCTTTCAGGTCTGGTGCAGCGCCTCCCTCGGAGTCGGATGATGACAGACCTTATTATAATTCATCACTGATCCACCTGGGCCAGGGCCTCCACGGTTTGTGGTAACCAGAAGGCCATCTCCATAGACTGGTACATCTCACTAGCAGTAGCAAGTGCAACGCGTGCTTGTTCTCTGAGGCCTGTCTTCGCGTATAGCATACCCAGGCCACGATGACAATGCGCCTGCAGGGGACGCATCTCCAGTTCGGTAGCTAACATAAGCGCCTGCTGGTAAGATTCTTCAGCCTCATCAACTGCAGGAGGATCGTGTGAGGTATAAATTTCACCGAGCAGGGGAGGGCATAGGCCTGATGGCCTCGTTCTTTGGACTCACGAGACAGGTCAAGCGCTTGCAGAGCCTGTGTCAGCTCCTCCTCCATACCGGGTCAGTTCCTGTACGGTAGTAGCCTGCAAGCGTCGCCGGACACCACTCACCCCCACCAGCTCAAAGACCTCTACCGGCTCAGACATGCCTTTCACCGGCATGGGTCCTAGTGATGTGACTTGTACCAAACCCTCGACCAGTCGAAGCGTCTCACCAGACAATCGAATACTCCCTGGCGTGGCCAGTTGTTCCATGCGGGCGGCCAGATGGGTAGTCTGGCCAACCGCTGAGTAGTCCATATGGAGGTCATTGCCAATCGCCCGGACCACCACCTCTCCAGAGTTGAGGCCCACCCGGATCTGTACCTCAATCCCATGCGTGCGCCGGATGGTTTCGGTGTGCCATCGAATCGCTTCCTGCATGGCCAGCGCCGCATAACAGGCCCGTGCTGCATTGATCCTCGTGGGCGATCGGGGCACCAAAGAGGGCCATAATGCCATCACCCAGGACCTGATTCACCGTCCCCTCATAGCGATGGACCGCCTCCATCATGGTGTGCAGGACGGGATCGAGGATTTGTTTGGCTGCTTCCGGATCGAGACCGGCGATCAGCTCAGTGGATCCTTTGATATCGGCAAAGAGGAGAGTGACCTGTTTGCGTTCGCCTTCGAGCGCGGCCCTGGAATGAAGTATTTTCTCAGCGAGATGAGCGGGAGTGTAGATCAGGGGGGACTGGTCGTGCCTATGAGAGTATGGAGGCTCTTCAGATTTCCCAATCCAGACCAGGATTTCGCCCTCTTCATCCAGGGCCAGTTTTTTGGCTTTGATGATCTCTGTCTTTACATCTTCCAGATAGTCATCATCCAGAGCCAATTGCCGCTTCAAAGCGCGATAGGAGACTCGCTTCTCTCGTTGGAGCAGTTCCAGGACTTGAGCCAACACTTCATAGAAAGTCATCTTTCACTCCCACCATGGAGACGCGGGATAACTGTGGAGGCCTCTTCACCGAAATACAAGAGAAATGAGAAAAGAAGCGAGCAGATCCGAAATCAGAGAGACGAGGAACAATATGTACAGGTGGAGACCAGTAAAAGAAGAGCGGACAAAAAACCTCCTGTGGACAATGCTTGCAATATACACCCTTCCGTGTTCACCTGCAACAGAAAAAGTACCCCAGAGATGTCGTGGTCTCATTCATGACGTAAAGCGGCAATTGGATTGAGCTGAGAGGCTTTTCGAGCAGGATAAACGCCAAAAAAGATCCCAACCGCCAGGGAGAAGGAAAAAGCCAGGGCTATTGACCACCAGGAGACAGAAGGAGGGAGGGCCGGGAAGATCCATTGATTCATGAGGAGGGCTCCTCCCCATCCCAGACCTACACCAATCAGACCGCCCATGGCGCTTACGATGAGGGCTTCACTCAGAAATTGTACAAGAATATGGCGACGTTTTGCTCCCACTGCCTTGCGCAACCCGATTTCGTGTGTCCGCTCGGTAACGGAGGCAAGCATGATGTTCATGATACCGATCCCCCCCACCAGCAAGGAAACCCCTGCAATACCGGCAAGCAGATAGGTCAAGGCATTCAGAATAGTACGAAAGGTGGTCAGCATCGCACCTTGGGTCACAATGGTGAAATCAATCTTGCCTCCATGGCGTTCCTGGAGAATCTTCGTCGCTTCTCGGACCGCCGTGTCGATTTCTCGTTCACTCACTGCCGAGACAATAATTTCGTAGAGACGATCCGTATTAAAGAGGATTTGAGCAGCGGTAACGGGGATAAAGACCATATCATCCAGATTGACCCCTAAACTTCGCCCTTTTTCTTCCATAATCCCCACCACCCGAAATTTCATGTTGTTGATCTTGATGATTTTCCCAAGTGGGTTACGTCCACGGAACAGCTCGTCATTGACCACCCGACCCAGCACACAGATGCGACGACGTCCTTCGATATCTGCCTCGGTAAAAAACATCCCAATATCCACATACTGATTGACCACGTATTGATATTCTTCACTCACCCCAATAATGGCCGTGTCTCGATTACGATTTTGATATTTCACCTTGGCCGTGCCAATAATATCCGCCGTCATCGCTTTGACTGCGGCCGCTCTTTTTCGGACAGCCCGCGCGTCTTCCAGGGTCAATTTATTAAAACTCCCCAAAATCGGGTGCCCACCGGTTGTTTCGGCTTTGCCAGGGGTGATCACAAAGACATTGGTCCCCATCTCGGAAAAAAGTTTGGTGATGTACCCTTTAGCTCCCTCTCCCAGGGATACTAAGAGGATGATCGAGGTCACACCGACTAAGATCCCCAGCATGGTCAAAAACGAGCGGAGGGTATTCACCCGAAGCCCTTTGAAGGCAAGACGAATATATTCCATCCACTCCATCGCTTAATCTCCCTCTTGGAGCTTTCCATCGTGCATAAAGAGAGTATAATCAGCATAACTGGCAATCTTGGGATCATGGGTGACTAAAATAAGGGTCATGCGCAATTGTTCATTGAGAGAGAGAAAAAGGGACATGATTTCCTTCCCCACTCTACTATCGAGGTTACCCGTAGGTTCATCTGCCAGGAGAAGAGCAGGTTCATTGATGATCGCCCGGGCAATAGCTACTCGTTGCGATTCCCCACCCGACAGTTCATTGGGATAATGGGCAATGCGATGGGACAAACTGACCAGATCAAGGGCTTTACGGGCGAGTTCGCGTCGGAGACGACGTGGCACTCCAGCATAGATTAAGGGAAGTTCCACATTCTCCAGAGCACTCATACCCGGAAGGAGATGAAAGGTCTGAAACACAAAGCCGATTTTGTGACTGCGTACTTCAGCCAGGTGGTCCTCTTTCAGCGAAGAGACCTCCAGGCCATCGAGCACATACCGCCCGCTGGTGGGAGTATCTAAACAGCCCAGAATATTGAGTAAAGTGGATTTTCCAGAGCCAGAAGGTCCCATCACGGCGAGTCGGGTTCCAGCGGTTACGCTAAAGGTCACTCCTTTCAATACAGGAACTGCATAAGGCCCTTTGTGGTATACTTTGGTTAGATTTTCCACCTCAACGATGGTCCGAAGCTGTGACAACTTTTACCCTCATCCCTTCCTGGAGATTCCGACGATTGAGTGAAACCACCACCGCTTCTCCTTCCGTGACTCCCGTGATTACTTCCGTAACATCCCAGTTCGACAGCCCAACCTGGATGGGTCTTTTAGAGACCACCCCTTCTTTCACTGTCCAGACATATTTCCCTTCTTTGCCTTCGTTAATAGCCAGTGTAGGCACCATCAGGGTATTATCGGCTGCATCAACGAGGATTTCAATATCGGCAGACATACCGATTGCAAAGCGAAGCTCTGCAAAGGAAACCTCTACTTCGACCTGCACAGTCCGATTTTGATCCCGGGTGGTATCCACCCGAGGAGCAATCTGATGGAGTGTCCCAGTGAACACCTGGTCGGGATAGGCATCAAGTGTCACTTTTACCGGTTGACCGAGTCGAATCTTTCCCAAATCCACTTCGTCGATCTCCGCTTTGACCAGCAATTTTGATGTATCACTCAATTCAGCAATGGGGGTAGCCACGCCTAGTACCTCCCCTTTCGTACCCATCCCAATAAACTCTCCCTCTTCGACCAGGAGCCGGGTAATGAGGCCCGAAAATGGCGCACGGATAGTCATCTTATCCAGTTGTAGTCGAGCCAGCTCTAGCGAAGCGGTTAACTGTTCTACATTTGCCTGAGCCACTTTAATCTCTTCTGCTTTTACCTCCTGTTCCTGAAGATGCGCCTGGGCACTTTCAAAACGTTCCTGAGCTACCCGATATTCAGTGCGTGCCTGATCCATCGCGGCAACAGGAACGAGTTTTCGACTGAAGAGTTCCTGGGTACGTTTAAAATTACGCTCCGCCTCATCAAGGCGCGCTTTCTCCTGCGATAAGGTGGCTTCGGTGACCAAAGCAGACATTTTCCAGGCCAATCGGGCTTGCTCGAGACGACGGATAGCAGTTTGGAGATTAGCCTCTAGCGAACGTACCCGACTTCTGGCCTCGCGGTCATCTAGTTGGGCCAGAATAGCCCCTTTCTGCACCCCTTCCCCTTCGCGTACCGGCAGTCGCTCGACAACACCCGGATACTCCGCACTGATAAGTGCTTTACGCCAGGGGGCAATGGTTCCGGCAGAAATAGAAGGCACCAGAGCCTCTACTCGTCCACGACGCACCAGCTCTACTTCCGCTGGTATCGGTTTCTCCTGGAACCAGAGATGTTTACTGAGGAGAGCCCCTCCAAACAAGAGGATAAAGAAAAAGACAATTTTCCTCCATCTCCTTCGTTTTGAGCCGTTCTTTTGTATTTCCCACTCCACAGCTAAGCTCCCTTTTGGGCACGCAACACTTTACACTTACCACTTAACACTATTATTCACTGGTCATTGGCCTGGCCATCAATGACATCCGTTCAAAGAGCTGCCAGAATTCCCGGAGATTGGCCTGACGTTGAATATCAACCACCGGCTGTACTCCGGTCTCATGCTCCTCACTCATGGCTACAAACCGGCGAATCGCTTTCACGCCATAGACGGTAGCGAGTCGTCGATCATAAGCGGTTGGTTTCCCTCCACGTTGCTGATACTTCAGGACATCCGTGCCCATTTGGGTAAAATGATTGAACACCTGAGTAAGGGTCATGTCTTGTTGGATCTGTGTGGAAAGTTGAGCCATGATTTGGGGAATTTCCTGGCTTCGCTCCGGTGTGAGAATCAGCGTAGCGTTGGTCCGCTGGCGTTGCCGTATACTTTCTAAGATTCCGCTCACTGCTTCAAGGGTATCCTTAGGATACCCATTGATACAGACCAGTTCACAGCCACCGACAATAGCTGCGAGTAAACAGAGAAAGTCTGCCTGCTCATCCGCGAGCTGGATAAACCCGAACTGCTTTGTTGCAGCAGTCGTCTGGATAATCATATCCAGGTGTTGCATAATACGGTTTAAAGCCGTATCAAACCCTAAAGCTCTCATGGTACAGGCCAGCGGACCAGCGAAACCGGCTGGAATAAAGATGATGGGGAAGGGGATGGATAAGGCAGCGGCTAGCTCTTCCGCATGCCTGAGGGACTGGATATCACCAACAACCACCAATCCGTCCATCTTATGCTGCTGAATGGTTTCTATCATCTGGCTTATTTTCTCTCCATGAAAAAGGGAGCTAGCCGTCATCTGCATATAAGTGGGGAGGAGCACTCGTCGCATAGAGAGCGATTCCCATCGGAGTTCATGGATATGGGAGGCTCCGATGGCGAGCCCTTCAAAACCATCGGCGATACCCAGTACTGTGATATTGCTATGCCATCCTTCCCGGACCATCGCCCGCAGCACCATATAAATACCAGGCACATAATCCACTCCCAGCAAGACGCCGAGTATGGCGGGACGATATTCGGCTCGGCCACTCTTCCGCTGGGCAGCCAGACGCTGGTTCATGTCGAGAGTGGCTCGCATATTCTGGGAAAGCCGTTTAAACCAGCGACTGGTCTCTGTAATAACCTGAGGAAGCGGAGTGGTAATGATACGCTGACTATGGATTCCTACCATTACTCCACCTATACCCTTCACCACGAGTTCACCAGCCGCGTCTCCCAACCGGGTAGCCAGCAACCGGTCGTATGCCGAGGGGATACCACCGCGCTGGATATGGCCGAGGACTGCTGGTCGGGTTTCTTTGCTCATCACACGATTTATTTGGAGAGTTCGGATCACATAGTCAGTAGAAAAATCCACTCCTTCTGCTCGAATAATGATCCCACTACTCCGCTGCTCTCGCCTCTGTCGCTCCTGGAGAATTTCGATCATCTCGATGAACTCTTCGAATCGTTCTCCCCCTTCCCGTTCCGGGACAAAGAGATAATCTGCTCCCGAAGCCAGACCACTGATAATAGCAAGATATCCGCAATGCCTGCCCATAACCTCGATGACAAAAGCCCGGTTATGTGACTCTGCGGTATCCCGAAGGTGATCAATCGCTTCTACAATCGTATTGAGCGCAGTATCGGCTCCAATGGACATATCGGTACCGGCAATGTCGTTATCAATACTCGCGGGAATTCCCACCACCAGCAATGGGCTTTCCTCACTCAGGAGGCGTGCACCCTGTAATGAGCCATCCCCACCGATGACTACCAGGCTCGTAAAGCCTGCTTCCAGACATCTCTGGATGGCTTGTTGCCGTACCGCTGGCTCCTTGAAGCTCGGATAGCGTGCAGAACGGAGAAAGGTACCCCCTTCTCGAATCCATCCCCGGGGTGTTTTCCAGTCAAGCTGTTCCCATCTCCCTGTACACAGCCCTTGATATCCATCATAAATCCCCCACACCTCTATCTTCGGATTCCGAAAGAGGAGGGAGCGGATCACGGCTCGAATCGCCGCATTCATCCCTGGTGCATCCCCCCCACTGGTCAAGATACCCACCTTCATAGTCTCTTCTCTACTCTGTTATAATCATAGTTAGTACACTCCGACTTGCTTTGAACTCACAGCAAGTATTTCTCTCCTGTTATCCTGCAGCGCAGGGAAGTCCGGTTGTCATCCTGAACCCTTCGCTTTGCTCCGGATAAACTCCCGAAGCGAAGTGTAGGGTAGTCCTTTTGTCATCCGTGAAGGATCCCTCATAAATTGCCACAAAAACAGGAGATTCTTCACTGCGCTCAGAATGACATCCTGAAGCTCACTCACTATGAGTTCTTTCCTAAAATTATACCATATACAGAGGAGCTTTGCTCTCCATGATCCTTGCTGTCATGAGGGGAGGCGACTGAAATTTCAACATGCGATTTTACTCTATCTCTGTACCCTCGTGTGCATCACTGGATGGTGAGCGTGGGCATTCCTTTAGCCTCTTCCCGTTCTCCTGGTTCCCTCCCTACCCCCCTCGTTTCCTTATGTTTGAATTTCAGGGGGCGAGAAAAGGGTTGCATAGAAAACCAAAACGTGATAAGGGAAAATTTTGCGTTTGTACTCTGCTCCAGTGAAGAACAACTATGAGGAGGACAGGGGGTAAAATCTATGATTATGAAGTTCATGGTCACCTGGGGGAAATTATAAGACAAGGGAGAGAGGCGTATGGAATTGAAAGATGCTGTAGCGATTGTGACCGGAGGGAATGGGGGGTTAGGACGACGAATCTGTCGAGCCCTGGCTTTACAGGGAGTGCATATCGCTGTCGTCTACGCCCAGCGCTATGATACTGCCAAGCTGGTGAGTGAAGAGATACAGGGACTCGGTGTGCGTGCCCTGCCTATCCAGTGCGATGTGCGACAACCAGATCAGGTCCAGCATCTGGTCAATCGGGTAGTGCAGGAATTTCGACGCGTAGATATTTTGGTGAATGATGCGGCTTATAACAAATGGATTCCTTTTCCAGATCTCGAAGCGTTGACCTTTGAGGATTGGTCTACCATTCTTGCGGTCAACCTCACCGGCCCTCTGTTGTGTATCAAAGCCGTTGCTCCGGTGATGAAACAGCAGGGTCGGGGGCATATCGTCAATATCTCCTCTGTAGCTGGGCTGGCTCCTACTGGTTCCTCTATCGCATATGCTGTCTCCAAAGCTGGTCTCAACCATCTGACCCGCTGTATGGCGGTGGCTCTGGCCCCAGAGATTCTGGTCAATTGTATCGCTCCCGGCTATCTTGAAGGCACACGGATGTCCGAAAATCTGGCCCCCGAATATCGCCAGCGGGCTGTCTCTACCGTCCTGCTTAAGCGAGCGGCAGACAAAGATGATATTGCTGAACAGGTGGTGACCTTTTGTCGTACGGAAAGTACAACCGGACAGACCCTGGTCATCGATGCTGGACGGGTGTTTCACTAAAACATATCTTAAAAGAGAAAAACTCATGACCCTTTCTTTTTCTTAAGTAACTATGACTAGTTTTCTTGCGTTTTGGTGTATAGCATGTAGGGTGGGCACAGCCCACCCTACCCCTGGCTTTTGTGAAAAATGCTTAGTCATACTTACTTATCAGCAACACAACAAAGGGAGCTTATCAGTTTTTTTCAGAACTCTCAAATGTTTCATAAGGAGAAGAAGCATGAGTACAGTGCCTGTGCGTGGTATGCTGGATGTGGACACACTAAAGCGGTTGGTAGCTGATGAGCAGATTGAAACCGTCCTGGTGGTTTTTCCCGACTTATATGGTCGTCTCATGGGCAAGCGTACTACAGGCCAATTTTTTGTCAATGAAGTATTAGGCCATGCCCTTCACGCCTGTGATTACCTTCTGGCTTGTGATATGGAAATGACCCCGGTCCCTGGTTATGCGTTTACCAGTTGGGCAGAAGGCTATGGAGATTTTCGTCTCATTCCCGACCTCCAGACCCTCCGGCGAGCCACCTGGCTGGATAAGACCGCCCTGATTCTTTGTGACGTGTACCATGAGGAAGAGGAGAAGCTTATCGAAGTCGCTCCCCGGACCATCCTGCGGCGTCAGATAGAACGGGCAGCCGGTAAAGGCTATCAAGCTATGGGGGGATCAGAACTCGAACTCTATGTCTTTCAAGATTCCTATGAGGAAGCGGCGCGTAAGCAGTATGTGAACCTGGAGCCGATTGGCCGCTATATCGAAGATTATCACATTCTTCAAGGCACCAAGGAAGATTTTGTCATCGGTACCATTCGCTCCCATTTAGATCGTTCCGGGATTCCGGTAGAGTATTCGAAGGGAGAGTGGGGGCCGGGACAACAGGAGATTAACCTGCGCTATGCCGATTTTCTCACTATGGCGGATCGCCACACCATCTACAAACATGCTGCCAAAGAAATCGCCTGGCAGCAGGGATGTGCCATCACCTTTATGGCCAAATGGGATGAACGGTATGCCGGTTCCAGCATGCATCTCCATGCTAGCTTGTGGGATCAAACCGGTACCCAACCGCTGTTTCCCGGAGAAGACTCTCTTGGGTCCTTGCGGGTATCCCCCCTCTTTCGCTGGTTCTTGGGAGGGTGGATAGCACACCTGCGGGAGATGTTTGTTTGTTATGCGCCTTATCCCACCTCGTATAAACGCTACATGGCAGGTTCTTTTGCTCCTACGCGGATCGCCTGGAGTTATGATAATCGCACCGTAGGATTCCGGGTAGTAGGCCATGGCGCTTCGTTGCGTCTGGAATGCCGTGCACCGGGTGCGGATGCCAACCCGTATCTCGCTTTTGCGGCGACTCTCGCTGCTGGACTTGATGGGATTGAGAAACAGATCGAACCTCCACCCGCTTTTACCGGGGATGCCTATGCCGCTCAGGATCTTCCCCAGGTACCGCGTACTCTCAACGACGCTATCCGGGAATGGGAAAAGAGTACATGGGTGAGGGAGGTTTTTGGGAATGAGGTGGTGGAACACTATCTGCACTTCTTCCGTACCGAACAACGCACCTTTGATGCGGTAGTGACGAATTGGGAACGAGCACGGTACTTTGAGCGAGCCTAAGCAGAAAAAAGCAAGGGTGGAGGGAAGGTTGGAATTTCAGCTCACGCCGCCTGTCTCCTTGACAGAGGATGAAGAGTTATGATATGTGATAAAAGCTCTTATATCGTTTTATATGGTAGCAGCCATGTAATAGGAGGTAGTCTTTTTTGTAATGGGAGCGTGGCCGTCATCCTGAGCGACCGAAGGGAGCGAAGAATCTCTGCTCCAAACCTGGAGTCGATATGCCTCGATGGATCAAGCGATTTTTACAGAATCGAGCGGGTGTACTCGGACTTGCTGGTGTCATCCTGGTGACCTGTGCAGCGATATTCGCCCCCTATCTTGCTCCGTATGATCCAGCTCGACAATTCTTCGATGGATTGAGCCTGGAGGGGATGCCCTTGCCACCCAGTGAACAGTATCTTCTGGGTACAGATCTCTTGGGTCGTGACCTTCTCTCCCGTCTGCTTTATGGCGCCAGAGCTTCTCTTCTGGTCGGTATTGTGGCGAATGGGATCGCGGTGGTCATCGGGGTTCTGGTGGGGATTGTGGCCGGATATAGTCGGGGATGGATGGAAGTGATTTTGATGCGGTTTACCGATGTGATGACCGCTTTCCCGGCCCTGATCCTGGCAATTGCCTTGGCCGCGATTCTGAAACCGAGTCTCTGGATTGTGGCTCTGGTGATCGCTCTAGTCAACTGGATCTGGATCGCGCGCGCAGTTCATGCCCAGGTGCTTTCGCTGGCCACGCGCGAGTTTATCGAGGCAGCCTTTGCCATGGGTGCGGCAACTGGGAGGACGCTTTTTCGGCATATTTTACCGCATCTGCTCTCTACGGTGCTGGTCTTTGGAACGCTGGGGATTTCTACCACTGTTCTGCTTGAAGCAGCTCTCTCTTTCTTAGGAGTGGGGGTCCAGCCACCAACACCTTCCTGGGGTGGGATTATCAATGAAAGCCAGTCCTATTTCCTGGAAGCTCCATGGTTAGTGGCCTTTCCGGGTTTTGCTATTCTCTATACCTCACTATCGTTTAATCTGCTCGGGGAGGCATTACGCGATGCCCTGGATGTTAGCGATCGGAGGGGATAATGCCAGCCTATCTGCTCAGTCGTTTGATACAATCCATTGGGGTACTGCTTGGGGTAACTATTATTACCTTTAGTTTGCTCTATTTCCTGCCTGCAGATCCGGCTCGTATGATTGCCGGACGAAGTGCCACCCCGGAGACTGTACAACGCATCCGGCATGAACTTGGCCTGGATAAACCGTTACTCATTCGGTATGTTCAGTATCTCTGGCGACTGCTGCAGGGAGACCTGGGGCGCTCTTATGCGCAAAAGAATGCTGTACGGGATATTATTGCAGCCAGACTGGGGCCAACGCTCCAATTAACTTTAGCGGGCATCGCCTTTGAATTGCTCCTTGGTCTCCCTACCGGTATCATCGCCGCTCTTCGCCGGGGAACCTTTCTGGATCAGTTTGTCATGGGCATGGCTTTTCTTGGTGTTTCTGCTCCACAATTTGCGGTTGGGTTACTTTTGCTTTATGTGCTGGCTTATAAGGTAGTCCTTTTTCCTTTAGGAGGTTATGGAGGCTGGCCACATCTCATCCTCCCTGCTTTGACCTTAGGGATTGCCGGAGGTGGGTGGTATGCCCGGGTGATGCGCTCCTCACTGATTGAGGTGCTTCATCAGGACTATATCCGCACCGCACAGAGTAAAGGATTAGCTCAAAACAGCGTCGTGCTCAAACATGCGTTGCGTAATGCGGTGCTGCCGGTCGTGGCCATGATTGGGATGGATCTTGGAGTCTTTATGGGGGGAGTGGTGGTGGTTGAATCGGTGTTCGGCTGGCCTGGAATTGGCCAGATGATCTGGCAGGCGATTCAGTTAGTGGATATCCCGGTTATCCTGGGCGGGGTAACCACCACCGCTCTGTTTATCGTTGTCGGGAATCTGCTGGCAGACCTCATGTATCCTCTGCTGGATCCCCGGATTCAGTAAGGCATTCTTCACTATTGATTTTGCACCACGGATGACGAATGGATTCCTCTCTGTTTCGCTCCGGGAGGCACAGAGGATACGGAGAATGCAGGGGTGAAGTCTCCTGAAGGGAAGGGAAGACCTTCTTCAATTTCTCGACCTTTAGAAAGTCGTAGCTTAGTGGTTAAACCGGTAAGTGACAATCTTTTTGGCAAAAAGGAGGCGTCTATGCAAAAATACCTGATCGGACTACTGGTCATCGTCCTGAGTCTCATCGGTGGTACTGCTCTAGCCCAAAAACAGGGAGGGACGATGATCGTCTCTTTTCAGGACGACATCTCGACTCTGGACCCGGCTATTGGGTATGACTGGCAAAACTGGTCTATTATCAAATCGATTTTTGATGGACTGATGGATTATGCACCGGGTACCACCCGGCTTATGACCCATCTGGCCGAGCGGTATGAGGTATCACCGGACATGCGCACGTATACCTTTACCTTACGAAAGGGAGTGAAGTTCCATAATGGTCGTGAAGTCACCGCCCAGGATATCAAATATTCCCTGGAACGAGTCCTGAACCCTAAGACCCAGAGTCCTGGACAAGGCTTTTATGTGGGAGTGGAGGGAGCTCAGGCTATGATCGATGGTCAGGCCCAAGCAGTCAGTGGCATTCAGGTAGTTGATGCTGCAACTGTGCAAATTCGGCTGGCCAAACCGGATGCTTCCTTTCTGCACAAGTTGGCACTGAATTTTGCACATGTGGTTCCCAAAGAAGCGGTAGAACAGTATGGAGCAGATTTTGGGCACAATCCGGTAGGTACCGGAGCCTTTAAACTGAAGGAGTGGGCATTAGGCCAGCGGGTGGTACTCGAACGCTTTACCGATTATTTTATCACTGGTCGCCCTTTTTTGACTGAAATTATCTTTCAAATCGGTCTTAATCCCAATGTCGCCTATTTAAAATTGTTACGGGGTGAAGTGGATATTTTGGGAGACGGTATCCCTTCCGCCCAGTTTACTGAGGTCATGAACAAACCAGAACTCCGGAAGCTGGTCGCCGTAGGTGATCAGATCCATACCGGCTATGTCACCCTCAATACTCGCATCAAGCCGCTGGACAATGTGCAGGTACGACGGGCCCTCAACATGGCGATCAACAAGGAGCGGATCGTGCGCATTATCAATAATCGAGCCTCCCCGGCTAATCAGCCGCTCCCTCCGCTCATGCCCGGATATGCCAGAGATTATCAGGGGTATCCCTATGATCCAGACCAGGCCAAGGCTTTGCTGGCCCAAGCAGGCTATCCCAATGGGTTTACCACTGAGTTGTATGTCTATAATGTGGATCCCAATCCTCGTATTGCTCAGGCTATGCAACAGGATCTGGCTCGGATTGGCGTGACTGTGGAGCTCAAGACCCTGGCTCAGAGCACGGTTATCGAAGCCGGTGGTGCTGGAAAAGCACCGATGATCTGGTCTGGTGGGATGGCCTGGATCGCAGACTATCCAGATCCCAACAACTTTTATTGGCCGATTCTCGGTTGTGCCAGTGCAGTCCCCGGGGGATGGAACTGGGCCTGGTATTGCAACGAAGAGCTAGAAAAGCGTGCAGAAGCCGCTGATGCCATGGTGCAGCCAGAACAGCAGGAAGAACGAATCGCTCTCTATCGGGATATTTTCCTCAAGATCATGGAAGATGCGCCCTGGATACCCATCTTTAACGAAAAGCGCTTTACCATGCATACGGAACGTATCGGCGGACCGGAGGCCATCTTTGTAGATCCCATTCATATTCCTGTACATTATGATGAGGTATATATCAGATGAGCGACACCTATAAAACCATTCATCAGACGCAACATCATTTTGGCTGGGACAATAGTTTCGCTCCTGTACTGGAGGTGCATCCTGGAGAGACTGTGGAGTTTGAGATCGTCGATGCTTCCGGTGGACAGCTCTCGGCACGTTCTACGGCGGATGATGTAGCCAAACTCGATTTTAGCCGGGTCAATCCGGTTACTGGTCCGGTCTATATGGCGGGAGCTCAACCTGGCGATGTCCTGATAGTCGAGATCCTGGATTTTGCGGAAAGTGGCTGGGGTTGGACTGCCCTTATTCCTGGCTTTGGTCTCCTGGCTGAAGATTTTCCACAACCCTTTCTGCATCTCTCTCAATATACAGCAGAACGGGTAGAGTTTACACCGGAGATCCATCTGCCCACCCGGCCCTTTCCCGGCACTATTGGAGTCGCTCCGTCAGCTCCTGGTTTGCATTCGATTGTTCCTCCACGTGAGGTAGGGGGCAATATGGACATTCGGGATTTGTCCCGTGGAGCTAGGCTCTATCTCCCGGTTCAGGTTGCTGGAGCCCTCTTTTCAGTTGGGGATACACATGCAGCACAAGGGGATGGAGAGGTGTGTGGCACTGCGATTGAAACGCCGATGCGGATACGGCTCCGGTTTGATCTCCAGAAAGGGAGCAAGCTTCGGCGTCCACAGTTTGAAATCCAGACCCCCCCTACTCGTCATATCGATGCAGCGGGGTACTATGTGACCACCGGTATCGCACCAGACTTGATGCAGGCAGCCAAAGATGCGGTACGGGATATGATCGATCATCTTGGGCGAGCCTATCGACTCGCTCCGGAGCTGGCTTATGCATTGTGCAGTGTGGCGGTAGATCTGCGGATCAGTGAAGTGGTCGATGCGCCCAACTGGGTAGTGTCGGCCTATTTGCCGAAGGCGATATTTCGATAAGGGTTGAATCCTAAATGTGGCAAAATTCCTTGTGAGATTGCTTCGTTGCCAACGCTCCTCGCAATGATACCGCCTGTTTCTCTACGGTCATTGCGGTGAGCGTTGAGCCCTGAGCGGAGCAAAGGGGAAGCGAAGCAATCTCAAACCGATTGCCGGGATAAGGGGCGAAGAATCTCGTGATAGCCACTCCTCTTCCGAAAGGGAGATTCTTCGTCGAGTTCCTTCACTCTCGCTCAGGATAAGTCTCAGTATGACAAGGTCTTGTTGTGGTATCATGGTTCAGAATTCATTGAAAAGGGCACTAGTTCTCCAGTTTTCCTTGACAACAACTCCTCTACTTTGTTACCTTCTACTGCGGCATTGAAGATCAGTAAGGTTAAGTCTTTGTATCCGGGTAGATAAATACTTTTTCCGATCTAATTTTTATAGAGAGACATGGGTATGCTTTCCCGTACGGAAATTCCAAAAGGAGTCAAGGCGTTACTTCCCGCTCAGGCAGCACAAAAACGTGAGATTGAGAACCGCTTGCTCTCCGTCTTTTTTCGCTGGGGATTTCAAGAGGTGGTCACGCCAGCTTTTGAGTATTATGAGGTGCTCTCCCCTTGTTTGGGAGAGGACTTTGAAGAACAGACGATCAAGATAGTAGACCGAGAGAGTGGACGACTGCTGGTATTACGACCAGATATCACGCCCCAGATTGCCCGTATTGCGGCGACTTTACTCAAAGAACATCCAAAACCATTACGCTTTTGTTATAGCAGTAATGTCTTCCGATATCACTATCCGCATGTAGGACGACAACAAGAATTTTATCAAGCCGGAGTTGAATTGATCGGTCTCGATCTTCCTGAAGCGGATGTCGAAATGATTGCGATTGCGGTAGAATCGCTGAAAGAAGCGGGTTTGGTAGATTTTAAGATTGCGGTGAGCCAGGTGGAATATGTGCTGGGACTACTCAAGGAGCTATCTCTCGACCGACGAGCGGAAGAACAGGTCAAAGCTCTGTTGCACAAAAAGGATAGCTCTGGCCTCGAAGCTCTTCTGCATGAGCTCCAGGTCCCTGAGCAGACTCGGGCTACCTTCCTTGAACTTCCTACCCTCTTTGGTAAGGAGGAGATTTTTGTTCGAGCCAAAGCACTGATAAATAATCCACGCTCACGTGCTGCTCTGGCCAATTTAATGCGCGTTTACGAGATGCTCCAGGTCTATGGGCTGGAAGAGTATATTCTCCTTGATTTAAGTGAAATCCGGGGATTAGATTATTACACCGGTATCGTCTTTGAAGGATTCACCAGTACTCTGGGGTATGGCATATGTAGTGGTGGACGGTATGACAATCTGATAGGCAAATTTGCAGAAGAGTGTCCTTCGACAGGCTTTGCGATTGATATCGAACGGTTGGTCCTGGCTTTGGAAAAACAGGGAACCTTTGGAACACATAAAGCAGCGGATTTTCTGATCATTGATTTTAGTGCGGACAAGCGTAATGCCCTGAAAATTGCCAAAGAGCTGCGCTCTCGTGGGTATAAGGTCGCTCGCGATATTATCCGGCGAGCCTTACCAGGATCGTTAGCCTATGCGAAACAGATGGGGATAGCACAGGGTATAATTTTGGGTACTCCAGAGTTGGCTTCAGACGAAGCACTGATTAAGACTCTCAACGGTACGGAAACCGAACAAAAGGTCAAGATTCATCAGGTGGTCTCCTTTGTCGAGCAAACAAGACACGGCAGGTCTGGCACATCTGACTAGTACGAAAGGGAAGAAGGATGGCATCCATCGCAATCATCGGAACCCAATGGGGGGACGAAGGAAAAGGGAAAGTGGTTGATCTTCTGGCGGATAAAGTGGACATTATTGCCCGCTTTCAAGGGGGGCCAAATGCCGGACATACAGTAGTAGTGGGCAAAGATCAGTATATTCTCCATTCGGTTCCTACTGGTATTCTGTATCCAAACAAGCGCTGCCTGGTCGGAGGAGGGATGGTTATCGATCCCGCTTCGCTTCTCCAGGAAATCCGGACCTTACAGGAACGGGGAGTGACCGTAGAGACCAATCTGACCATAAGTCGAAAAGCCCATTTGATTATGCCGTATCACCGTGTCCTGGATCAAATCCGCGAGCAGCATCTCGGTGAAGGAAAGATCGGTACCACCGGTCGCGGGATCGGTCCTGCCTATACCGATAAGGTTGCTCGTACCGGTATTCGTGTCGGAGATCTGTGGGATGAGGGGTTATTCCGGGAGAAGCTCCAGCGAAATCTGGAAGAGAAAAACTGTCTGCTGGTCAACCTCTATGGACAACAACCTCTCGAATATGAGGCTATCTATGACGAGTATATGACCTACCGGGAGCAACTGCATCCTTACGTTGGAGATGCAGAATTGATTCTGAAAGAGGCAGCGTTGAAAGGACAACATATCCTTCTAGAAGGAGCGCAGGGAAACATGCTGGATGTTGATCATGGGTCCTACCCTTTTGTGACCTCTTCCAATACGGTGGTAGGTGGAGCGTGTACCGGGATAGGGATCCCGCCAAATCAAATAGGAAAGGTCATTGGTGTAACCAAGGCTTATACGACTCGCGTCGGGGAAGGGCCTTTTCCGACGGAACTTACCGGTGCAGAGGGAGAACTACTGCGGAAACAGGGGAAGGAATATGGGGCAACCACTGGACGGCCTCGACGATGTGGCTGGTTTGATGCAGTAGTAGTGCGACATGCGGTGTGGTTGAATGGTATCCAGAGTATTGCCCTCACCAAGCTCGACGTGCTGGATCACTGTCCACGCCTCTATATCTGTAATGCCTATCGTTATAAAGGAGAAATTTTACCAGAAGTCCCGGATGACCTCTCAGTATTGTACCAGTGTCAGCCCATTTATGAAGAAATCGAGGGATGGCAACAGAGTACCCACGGTATAACCAATTTCGCAGAGCTGCCTGATCAGGCCAAGCGGTATATTGATAGCCTGAGCCGGTCGATTGGTGCCGAGATGTCGATCATTTCAACCGGATTTGATCGCGAACATAGTATCTTCTTACAGAGCCTCCTCTAGGGGGATGACCGAAGGAGATATGGAGATGAGAGGGATAAGGGAGATAGAAGGGAGTCTGAAAGAATGGGACGAATCAGTATAGGAATATTATTGTTGCTCGGCCTCTCCATTCCTGCCCCTCTCCTCGCGGAGATCTATAAATGGATCGATGAACAGGGTGTCATCCATTTCACCGATGATTATACCAAAATTCCGGAAAAGTACCGGAAGAAACTCAAGGTCATAGAAGAAACCCCGCTTCCTCCTCCAGCACAGCAACCCACCGTCTCCTCTTCTGGTGAGGGTCCCCAAACCTCTGCCGAACAAACGAAAGAGGAAAGGAGAGAGAGGGGGGACATCAAAATAGACAACGAAGGGCATGACCGAGCCTGGTGGCAAGCTCAGATAGCAACCTGGAAGCAAAAACGTGATCAAGCGATAGCTCAACGAAAAGAACTCGAAGCTCGCTATGAGGTTTTAGTGCGCAGAGCCTATAATCCCGCTTTTGGTCAACGGGGAAGACGCTCACTGCAAGGAGAACTCAAAACGGTGGAGGATCAGTTAACTCAGCTTCAATTAGCTATCGATGAAGCAAATGAGATGCTGGAAAAAAAACTCCCGGCCCAAGCTGCAGAAGCTGGAGCTCCTTCCGAATGGTTGCAGTGAGGAAGAGGGAAACAGGGTTGTCCTAGTAGAGATGTTTAAAGGCTACAATGCGGAGAGGAACAGCCGCCAGGGCATTCGCAATAGCCGTAGAACAGTAAACAATACTGGTATCTCCTGGTCCGGAGGAATCGAATGTCGGTGGGCCAAGAACTGTATCATCATCTGCGGTCCCCAGTAGATTATCCGGACCTCGGGTATTTGCCACGAGAATACCCCCCTGAATTCTGCCACTGCCTGTGCCAATACGTTGTACATATCCCGCACCGATAACCAAAATTACCCCACTATAGTTGATATGACCCCGAAAAGTCAGATTTCCGGTGACAACGAGCAGACCAACACCATCATTGTTCAAGTCAAAATCCCCTGTTACCACCACTACCTGAGGATTCTCCGAAGTGCCTACATTGACGGTAGACGCACTCGACCCATTCGGGGCTACGGTATGAGCCCAGGTTTGGAGTGTAGTGACAAGTTGATTCAATGCTCCTGGATCAAGAAGATCTATGCCGGATGTGGTACTCATATCGCTCAATTCCTCTGGCTCAATTTCCCGGGAGATATAGTCGGGATGGGTGGTAGCCTGCACCACATTTCCCGATTCATCCTGGGTCAAATAGGTGGTAGGTTTTGTTGTAGTAATATTATGCCGTATGTTGTCTATATCGGCAGGGTCACTCGCGGCAACCACTGGTCTGGGTGGATCTGTGCCGCATTGATCATCCCCACGAAACTCCTTTGTCACACTGCTTCCTCCCGCAAAAATCGCTCCAGTCCCCAGCAGGGTGATAGTGGCTGGAAAGGGGAAGAGTCGATATAAAGAAACGGTACTTTCAATAATCGCTTGAGAGTTATGGGGGCCGGTAGCCACCGAGGTTAAAGTGACCTGGCCATTGGTATCGATTGGATTAGACGCTCCGTCAAGAATATCGTTAGTGAGATAGACAGTGTAGAAACTGTTTCCCAGAGCGCTCCGCGCAATAAGTGGCACATCATCCGTCTCTTCGGTATACCCATCTATAACCCCATTTTCCCCTCGCCGCTGATCAAGCTCATCCGTAAATAACCGTGGATCCGTACTCGTGGCATTCAGTGCCCTTAGCGCTTCTCGTCCATGTTCTATTCCGGCTTCGGCAGCATAAAAGGCTTCGCGTGCACTATGATAATTCCGGCTGATCTGAATTTCGATGGCCGTGATCGTGATTGTGGCAATACCGAGTACTGTCAGGACTGCCATCACGAGCAAGGCATTGATAAGAGCGGCACCCGTGCTATGATGAGCAGATGCAAACACTAGCCGATTACGGAGGAAAGAGGTTCGCACCTGCATAGTGATTCTCTTTCTACACCAAAAGAGTTTTTTACAGTCCCTTGTTTCGCACCTGTACTCGGGTGGTAAGCGACATGGTTCGGTACCCATTATTCCCTTGATAATCCTTATCAGGCTTTGCAGTTCGAGCGATAAGCGTGACCTGAATAGTCCGGATCTGATTTGGGTCAGCAGGAGTGGAGGTGGTGGTGCCATCGGCTAAGATGTAGACAAACTCCAGGTTTTGGATATTCTCGGCAACCGGTTGTCTGACTCCATCACCACTTTTTCTCCCCAAATCTAGATCACCATCTTTACCTGAATCATAGAGACTATAAGTGATATCTTCATTAGCATCCTCTGTATCCCCATCTCCATTCAGATCGATAGTAAAATGGATACTCTGCGCGTTTGCTTTTACAATGCCCGCACCTGCTCTTCCACTGGGATCATAGCCAGCCATTCGGAGTTCTCTGACCAGCATATCCATTCCTATCCGGGCATTCTGTTGCATTTCGGCAATCTGCTCACGAAGCGCAAAGGCTTTCTGATGGCTGATGAAAATCTGATAAACTCCTGCAAGCACCAGGGTGCTGATGGTAAGCGTAATCAGCAACTCAGCCAGAGAGAATCCTCTCTGCTGGATAAGCAGGGATTTCAAACGCGGAAGCATTGGACGGATTAGGGCAAGAGGAATCGAGAATCTCTGGAGTTTTGCTGTTTCCATACCTCTCATTCTCAGCGTCCGAGCATGGTACTCAGGGTAATAGTATGAGCGGCTTCTTCCTCTCCTCTTCCCCACGAAACCATCACTATAACCGTCTTCACATCTGGAACAGGAGTATCTGGATTGATAATTACTGTTCTTTGAAATTGAGGATAATCAGGGATAGTGGTGTACGCTTCTGCTGGATAATTCCTAGTCAGGGCATTGCGATAACCTGCCATCTTAATCTCTTCTAGCTTATCCTGAGCCAGCGTCGTCGCGGTGGTCAATTTATTACTGAAAGAGAGACCACGAATTGTGGTCATCGTGATGGCCGAAAGCCCAAGGAATCCTACAGAAAAGATAACCATGGCGATCAAAACTTCTATCAGAGTAAAACCTCTCGTCTGTTGCGTTACCTGGGAGATAGACATCTCAGACTTAGCCTTTCTATTCTATCTTGATCCGTCCGGCAAACGATACCGTCACCTTTTTGGTTCGCCCCTGCGCATTCTGCAGGATAATCGTCGTGCCTGCCTGGACAGAGCCAGTAGGCTGGAAGACCGGATCTACTGAGGTTCTGACGAGACGAATTCCTCGAGGGAGGGTTTTGGGGGCATCCACACTTTCCCACCTGCCAGCAATATACTTCTCTATTTGATATGTATCACGAGCTGGATCAAACCGGATCCGGAAATTGGTGTTCTGCGAAATGGCTTTTATGCGGGCTAATTGCAGTTCAGACGCCACCTCCCTCGCCACCGAATTCAGGCCAGTAGCAGAAAGCCACCGAGTAAGACTCGGTATAGCTAACACCATCAACGTCCCCATCACCGCGATGGTCAGCAGAAGTTCAGGGAGAGTAAATCCTCGTTCTCGGTAGACACCAGAGGGGATAATACCCTGTCTTTCTCGCACTTGACAAAACATGGCCTTCCTCCCCGCGGGCTGTTGCCATGCTGAGGCTTGCCTCAAACAGGAACAAGGAAATTCGGCCAAGCCTCTCCTCTATCGCCCCCAAAGGAGAGCTCAAAAGCGAGGTTCTTCGCTCCCTTCAGTCGCTCAGCAGGACAGAAGGGAGAAAGTAATCTCGCTTAATTATGCTGGATAAAGATCTGTACTGAGATATTTTAAACCGGTATCACAAAGTACCGTTACGATTACCGATCCTTTTTCCGCTTTTTTGGCGATTTTTAAAGCACACGCGACATTCGCTCCTGCCGAAAATCCGGCACAAATGCCCTCTTTTTTCCCGAGTAAGCGGGCGGTGCGGATGGCTTCATTATCCGTGGCGGTCAGAAACCCATCGCATACCTCTGGTTGCCACAGTGGAGGAATCATTGCATATCCGGCTCCCTGGATTTTGTGTTTGGTCGTTTTGATTTTTCGTCCAGCGAGAAAAGGAGTATTAGCCGGTTCCACCGCATAAGTACGGATGGAAGGATTCTTTTTTTTAAGTGCACGAGCTACCCCAATAAATGTCCCGGCGGTGCCAACGGCAGCAACGAATGCGTCGATCTTTCCACCAGTCTGCTCCCATATCTCTTCACCGGTGGTAAACTCATGCGCCTCTACATTGCTGATATTGTAGAACTGATCGGCACGAAATGCTTTTAATTTATGCGTCAGTTCCGCCGTTTTTTTCTCCACCAGCTCCAGATCTTCACGGGTGACCTGACCGGGTTTGCTCCCTTTAGCCTGAGGTACCAGAACCACTTTGGCTCCAAAAATCTCCAACATGCGGCGACGTTCGACGCTATTCCCTTCAGACATCACTGCAATCATGCGATAGCCTTTGACTGCACAGACTACAGCCAGACCGGTTCCGGTATTTCCACTCGTCAACTCAATCACCGTATCTCCCGGTTTCAACAGGCCTTTTTTCTCAGCGTCTTCGATAATACGGAGGGCAATCCGATCCTTGATGCTCCCACCAGGATTATAGTATTCGACCTTGGCTAAAACCCGCCCATTGAGTCCATGGCTCAGACGATCCAGGGCGACCAGAGGGGTTTTTCCTATCGTCTCCACAATACTTGCCGCAATAGTCATCTCCTTCCCTTTCAGACTCCTTCATTGTTTATCACCAGAGTCTTATCGATCTGGGTAAATACCACACCTCTCTCTTGGATATGCCCTAGAACGTTGGTCAAGTAATCGCCTGGAGAGCTGGGCAGACTCCCTCCTCCATCCTAACCTTCTCCTACCTGGGGGCAAATGGACAACCCTCCGCTACGCTTCGGGGAAGGGGTAATATTTGACCAGTGTTCTAAGGCTTCTTTACGGATAATTCGTAGTATATGCTATTCAGTTGTCGATTGCAAATGGTTCGAACAAGAGTCCCGGACAAAACTTTATACCCTGGACTTTTCTTTCAGTTTTCTTCTGGAGATCGGCGGGCTGCTGGAGAAGAGAGCCAGGTAATGGGAATATGGCGAGGAGGGGATAATTCAAAGAGATCGGCGGTCAGTTCAACATTCAGGCGTACGCGTAAGAATGTCATCTCAGCAGTGACCTGTTCAGGAGGAAACTGAATTTTTTGTCGAAATGGAAATAAAAAATGGTCTTGGGATTGGAATTGGGTATACAGCACGTGGAGCTTGAGTGTACCAGAAGAGCCATATTCTCGATATTCCTGGGGAGCAAGAGTGGATTTATCAATCCAGAGCTCTTGCTGGACTCTTTCTTTAGCTGGCGAGAAGAAGACTTGCAGGAGATATTGGTTATCGCTTGGCAAATGAACTTCCAGAGAATGAGGATCGGGGGTTTCTAAGGGAACAATACCCCGAAGAAGGGAGGTTACCTTTGGCACATCGAGAGGTAATCCCAATAACTCAAAAAGGGAATCTGCTGAAGTATTCCCTCGAAAGAACTTTCCTTCCGTTGGCGCATAGAGGGACAAAAACTGACCGTTTGCCGTAAAGATCATGATCGTCTGTCCCAAAGGGCTCAAGGCTTCTAAGCGCACCAGATCTGGTGCCTGGACTACGATAGCCGTTCGCGCATGTAAAGTCCCTTGTGGAGAAGCAATATCTACATCACTGATCCCACGCAGGCTTTGCACCTGAGTGCTTGTCTGCTGGAGGCGTTTGACTAAAAGAGGTGGATTACGCAGAAAGGCTTGTTCTTGCTTTTCTTGCTTGTCCATACGCAGGTGAAGACTCGCACAGCTATTGAACAGTATCAGCACGAAAAGTGATGCGAAAAAGCCTGAGTAAGGGCTTGAGGTACGTAGAAAGTTAGGGAGAGGGTTGGGCATATTCTTGAACCAGCAAAGCTTTGACACGATTGAGCTTTTCTTCCACTTTAGCATCGTGTTGAATGGCGAGGGATCGCTCCCATGCCTCACGTGCTTTTTGCATCATCTTGAGCTGGAAGTAGACATCACCGAGATGATCTTGAATCACTGGATCATCGGAAACCAGAGCTACCGCCTGTTCCAGCTCTTTCATCGCCTCTATGAACATTCCTTTCTTAAAGTAGGCCCAGCCAAGGCTATCAATGAAGTACCCATTATTGGGTTCGAGCTCCAGGGCTTTCTTGATCATGACAATAGCTTCATCAAGGTTAATACCTCGTTCTGCAAACATATACCCTAAATAGTTATAAGCACTGGCATGTTCAGGATTGAGCGCGATGGTTTCGCGCATGGCGCTGACCGATTTCTCAAATTCTCCCATTTTTTCGTAGACGACCCCAAGATTAAAGTGATACCGGTCATTCTTCGGATCGAGCTTAATGGCTTCCTGAAAACTTTCGGCTGCCTGAACAAATTGTTCCTTTCGCATATAAAGCGTTCCCAGATAATACACCACTCGGGCATCTTCAGGGGCAACGGTTTCTGCTTTCTGGGTCAGTTCAAGGGCTTCATCTATTTCATCAAAATAGGCATACAGCTCAGCAATGCGCAGCAGGATCTCAACAGAAGCAGGAGGATTACGCCGCAGGAGTTCAAGTTCAGCAAGAGCTTCTTCTCGTTTCTCCATGCGTTGATACGTTAAAGCCAGATAGTAGTGGGAAGTGACTTCCTCTGGATGTAATTCTGTAGCCTTCTGAAAGGCTTTTAGCGCAAGATCATACTTCTCTTGCCCCAGATAGAGCAGACCAATTTGGATCGATACCTCAGGGTTGGTAGGATGGAATTTTTGAATGATTTGATATTGCTCCAGTGCTTTATCAAACTCTTCCCGACGAATATAGAGCTGGCCCAACCAGTTCCGGACCTGGAGATTCCCAGCATCAAGTTCCAAAGCCTTTTGATACGCCTCAATCGCTTTCTCATCCTGTTGCTGCAGTTCGTGAATACGGCCCATACTCGCCCACCCACGACTAAAGTCCGGTCGCAGGGCTAACGCTTTTTGCAGATAAGCTTTCGCCTGATCATAGCGCTTCATCTCTGTATAGACCCGGGCCAGATAGTGCATCCCTAAGAAATAATCAGGATGGTGAGCTAACAATTTCTCGAATACAGTCACTGCTGCATCATAATCCTGCAGTTCTGTGTAAAGGGAGCCTAAATAGAGATGCGCTTCGATATGGGAAGGGTCGAGCTCTAATACCCGTTGGTATTGTACAATGGCCTCTTGCTGCCGCCGCTGAGCCGTATAAACATTTCCTAGAAGGAAATGGAGAGCTGCTGCATTAGGATTTAGCTTAATCCCTTCCTCCGCAACCGTTGCCGCTTGCGCTAAATCCCCTTTGCGCATGAACATTCCGGCCAAAGCCCGATAGAGGGAAGGAGCGAATGGGTCATATTCCAGAGCTTTTTTATAATAAGTAATCGCTTCCTCCTCCTCACTGCTCAGTTCCGCATGATAACCCAAGATAAAGTAATAGTAAGCCTGGGCAGTGGCGGAAGGGGACAAGGGTCGAGATTCCGTTGCTTGAGCCGACAGTACCATACCAATCCGGGGTCCAACATTATTCTGAGACAAAAGAGGTAGAGGATGGGCACAGGAGAAGAGAAGTAGAGAAAGAGGGATAAAGAGAAAACAGAAACCAGAGAAACGGAGATGGCAAAACTGGAGAGGGGGTTTTTTCATACTGATCTCCTCCCCGCAGCCCACTTTTTTTCTGCAGATAGAGAGGGAGTCCTTCGACTTTCTTTTCTCTCGGGGTTTTCATGTGAGCGAACAGCTATCAGGAAACTCTGAAGCGCTGTCTTTAATTCTTCATCGCGTAATGGACGCACCATCTCTGCAATCTCCTGCGTTTCGGTTGCACTCAATTCTTTTCTTGTTGGTGGACCTGGCTCACTCTCTTCACTCCCTTGGGATCGTTTCTGCAGAGGACCGCAGCGGAAAAAGATTTGCTCTACCAAAGGTTCTCCTAAGCGTGCATTGAGCTTCTCGATAAAAGTTTCTTTAAAAAAACCAAGATGCTGGAGCCAGACATGATTCACCACTGTTACAAAGAGAACTCCACCTTTAAAATGCTCAGCCTGGGTAAACTGGGCTACTTGCGGGCCAGCTATATCTTCCCAAAGGGCCAGGAGTTCGGATTCTTTGAGTTTCTGCGTCAATCCTAAATTTTTTAGACAGCTCTGAAGTATCTCTCGTAACTGGGAAAAATCACTATCACGGCGAACGGATTTCCTCATGATCTGCTCCCACCCGGTTCGGATACCTCAGGCTTGCTGGTCATAGATAGTGTGGGAGCTTGCTGGAGTTGAAACGCTATGGCCTCCATCACCGCATCGGTAATCGCTTGAGCAGTTTCTTTGGTATCTTCCATTGTATAATAGTGCTCCAGGGGGACTGGTGGACCAAAACGCACTTCGAGGGGGGTGAAAAGCCTCGGGAGGATTTTCCCCTTAGGGAGCAGACTTTCGGTACCCAAAATAGCAGTTGGAATAACGACGGGACGAGCCTGATAGAGTAGCTTTCCCACCATACGATTGCCTTTCCCCAATCGTCCATCTCGACTCCTGGTTCCCTCTGGAAAAAGCATGACCTTTTCACTGCGCATCAATTCAACTATTCGGTGCATCGCCCGAAAATCTTGAGAACCTCTACGCACCGGAAAGGCTCCTGAAAACCGGAGCAGATGGCTAAAGAATGGGACCCGAAACAGTTCAGCCTTGGCCGGTGCCCGTACCAGTTCGAATTTGACCTTGGTCACATTGACCCATGGGATCAGAAGCGTATCGAATAAGGAAACATGATTACTGGCCAGAACCACTCCTCCACCCGGCGGAATAGATTCCCAGCCAGAAATTTTGAGCCGGTTGAGGAGAGTAAAGAACAGACCAAGCACCAGCCAGCAGAAGCCATACCACACCTTTTGCATCCACGACATTGATTGTTGCGTGGCTAACCTTCTTGCCTCTCGGTCCCGTAATTCCCTGTCGGCCATGACGCTCTTGCCCACCTGCACTTGAAATCCAGGATCCCTCGCTCACCATCCAGCCAGTGGAAATTCTTTTCTCTCTCCAACACAGACAATATAAAGCAGTATATAAGATCAGGGAGGGTTATGCAAGGCGAATTTAGTCTTATGACTCACCTGCTTTCCTCTTGCTCAGGACTGAAGGGTAGGGTATAATTGGTTGGTAAACAGTCCTTTAACTTATCCAGGATAGCTCCTTTCTGGAGGTATCATGAGCCTCTGGGACGATTTCCACGGCCCTAATGCCGGTTATGTTTTAGAACTCTACGATCGCTACCGGCAGGATCCTGACTCGGTCGATGCTACAACCAGAGCGTATTTTTCCCGGTGGACTCCTCCCATTGATGGCCTTTCTGCCACCCCGGTATCAGCGGTGGACAAAATCATGGGGGTGGTCAATCTGGCTCAGGCAATTCGAGAATATGGGCATTTAGCAGCTCAACTCGATCCTCTGGGTAAGCCTCCTCCAGGTGATCCCTCTCTGGATTTAACCACGCATGGGCTTACCGAAGAAGATCTGCTGCTTCTCCCCTCCAGTCTCATTGGTGGACCGATTGCGGAGAGGACCACTTCCGCTCGTGAAGCGATTCAAGCACTCCGAGCGGTTTATTGCTATCATCTCGGGCACGACTATGATCACATCCGGATTCCAGAAGAACGGATATGGCTTCGCCAGGCTGCAGAATCCGGCCGTTTTCGCCCACCATATGATCCAATCAATCCCTACGCTTTGCTCAAACGACTCACGCAGGTAGAAGCTTTTGAACAGTTCCTTCATCGCATCTTTCCAGGGAAAACCCGTTTTTCTATCGAAGGGGTGGATATGCTGATACCTATCCTGGATGAAGTGATAGGAGAAGCGGCAGAAACAGGGATTCACAATATCCTGCTGGGGATGGCTCATCGAGGACGCCTCAACGTCCTGGCTCATGTACTCAAAAAACCTTATGCCCAGATTCTCGCTGAATTTAAAGATCCGGTGAAAGCACGACGTTTTCCCGACGATCTGGGCTGGACCGGTGATGTCAAATATCACAAAGGAGCACGGCGTGCTATCCAGGGTGGTGAACCTATCGATTTAGTTATCACCATGGCTCCCAACCCGAGTCATTTAGAAGCGGTGAACCCGGTAGTGGAGGGGATGGCACGTGCAGCAGGTACACGGGTAGACAAACCGGGCCCCCCAGACTTTGATGATTCCATCACTCTGCCTATCCTCATCCATGGTGATGCAGCATTTCCTGGACAGGGTGTAGTGGCGGAGACTCTTAATTTCTCCAGGCTTTCCGGGTATTATACGGGGGGGACGATTCACATTATTGCCAATAATCAGATCGGTTATACCACTCCGCCTGAGGAAACCTGTAGCACTATCTATGCGAGTGATGTCGCCAAAGGGTTCAAAATTCCTGTTGTGCATGTCAATGCCGATGACCCGGAAGCTTGTATCGAGGCAGCTCGATTGGCTTTTGCCTACCTCAAACAGTTTCGAAAGGATTTTTTGATCGATCTCATTGGATATCGGCGATATGGACACAACGAAGGGGATGAGCCAACTTTTACCCAACCAGTACTCTACAAAAAAATTGCCCAGCATCCAACCGTACGGACGCTATGGAGTGAATCACTTATCAAGCGCCGTATGCTTGATGAAGACCAGCCAGCAATCCTGGTTCATCAATGTATGGAGCAACTCCAGCAGGTGTTGGAGTCTCTGGAGCCCGAGGAAGACCTCCTTGAGCCCCAACCAGTGCCACCACCACCCGGTGCAGCACGCCAGGTAAAGACAGCGGTTTCTGTCCAGCGGTTACGGGCACTCAATCAAGCTTTGTTAGAGGTTCCTCAGGGATTTACTCCCCATCCCAAGCTCGAACGAGCTATGAAAAATCGACGAGAGGCCTTGAATGATCTCGAAAAGCCAACTATTGACTGGTCCACGGCTGAAGCCTTAGCGTTTGCCTCGATTCTCGAGGAGGGGATTGCCATTCGTTTGACTGGTGAAGATGTGGAACGCGGCACCTTCAGCCAGCGTCATGCCGTCTTTCATGATATCGAAACCGGTGCGCGCTGGATTCCTTTGCAAACCCTTCCTCAAGCAAAAGCGGCTTTTGAGGTGCATAACAGTCCACTCACCGAAAATGCGGCCATCGGCTTTGAGTATGGGTATAATATCCAGGAGCCGGGGCGTTTAGTGATCTGGGAAGCCCAGTACGGGGATTTTATCAATGGGGCACAGGTCATGATCGATGAATTTGTGGTGTCCGCACGCGCGAAGTGGGGGCAAACACCTTCCCTGGTGTTATTACTACCCCATGGCTATGAAGGACAGGGACCGGATCATTGTACTGGCCGAGTAGAACGCTTCTTACAACTCGCGGCGGAAACAAATATACGGATCGCCAATTGCACGACTGCCGCCCAGTATTTTCACCTGTTACGACGTCAAGCAGCGCTGTTACAAACCGATCCTCTCCCTCTGGTTATTATGACTCCGAAGAGCCTCTTGCGTCACCCTCAGGTGCTATCGCCTTTACGTGATCTGACCGAAGGAAGCTGGCAGCCGGTGCTCGACGATCCGCTGACAGCGTCCCACCCGGAGCGGGTACGACGTCTCATTCTGTGTAGCGGTAAAATCTATGTGGACCTGGTGACCAGTGATCTGCGCAAAGAGCATGAGACCGTAGCCATTGTGCGCCTGGAACAACTCTATCCTTTCCCCCAGAGTGATCTCCAACCTCTTTTGGACACCTACACCCAGATTAAGGAAGTCTTTTGGGTCCAGGAAGAACCAGAGAATATGGGAGCCTGGACATATATACAGCCATTAGTAGAGGAGCTGATTGCAGGGCGCTGGCCTCTCCATTATTTGGGTCGTCCAGCGAGTGGAAGTCCTGCCGAAGGTTCAGCTTCTTGGCATGCAATAAACCAGCAGGCACTCATTGCGCAGGCCTATGCACCAGAATTGGACACCATAGAAAAAGGGAATATCTGGTTAAAAAAACGCTAAGTATGGAGCAGAGACGATTATGACGATTCAGATTGTGGTACCGGAATTGAGTGAATCGGTGGTAGAAGCCACTGTAGTGCGCTGGCTCAAGCGGGAAGGGGATCAGGTGGCGGTTGGGGAACCGGTAGTGGAACTGGAAACGGAAAAAGTCAATATTGAATTAGGAGCTGAACGATCCGGCATCCTGGTTCGGGTGGAAAAGCACGAGGGGGAGGATGTAAAAGTGGGTGATGTGCTTGGCGTGATCGAAGAAGTATTGGAGAAGGTAACGCAAGAACCTGCTGAACCTCCAGCCCAAACTAGAGATCGCGCAGAGGAAGGGATGGGGATTTCTCAAGGGCTGGAAAAAGCCTCTCTCTCTTCTTTATTTCGTCCAAAGGCTGAAGAGCAGGTAACACCATCAGCCCGACGCCTGGCTCAGGAACATGGGATCGATCTGACACAGGTACCAAGCCAGAAACCTGGTGGTCGGATCACCAGAGAAGATGTCCAGAGGTATCTGGAACAACAAAAACCTTCTCGAGAAGGAACCGTTCCGGCCAAAACTCCCTCCACACCCTCACCAGAGACTCCCCTTCCTTCCGCAGCGCCTTTCTTAACGCCGATTCCATCAGCAGACCGTCGAGAAGAACGGATACGCATGTCCCGTCGGCGACGTACCATTGCTCGCCGATTGGTTGAAGCCCAGCATACTGCTGCTATGCTGACGACCTATAATGAAGTGGATATGGGTGCCATAATGGATATCCGCAAACGACGACGGGTGAGTTTTCAGGAACGACACGGGGTCAATTTAGGGATTGTCTCCTTTTTTGTCAAAGCAACTATTGGAGCCCTGAAGGCTTTTCCACAGCTTAATGCCGAAATCCAGGGAGATGAGATTATTCTCAAACACTACTATGATATGGGCGTGGCAATTGGAGCGAGAGAAGGGCTGGTGGTACCAGTGATTCGTGATGCCGATCATCTGACCTTTGCCGAAATTGAGCGAGCGATTAAAGGGTTTGCCCAGAAGGCTGAAGAAGGTACCCTGTCTCTGGAAGACCTGCGAGGAGGAACTTTTACGATTACCAATGGTGGTGTGTTTGGGTCGCTCCTCAGTACCCCCATTTTGAATCCTCCACAGGTGGGGATTCTGGGGCTGCATCAGATCGAAGAGCGGCCAATTGTGCGCAATGGAGAGATTGTAGTTCGTCCGATGATGTATGTAGCTCTCAGTTATGACCACCGGATCGTGGATGGTCGGGAAGCAGTCCAGTTTCTGGTAAAGGTGAAAGAATTGATTGAAGACCCGGAAACCTTACTCTTAGAGAGCTAAGATACTACCAGGTACTCCCGAGCTCTAATACTAATTTGCCATCAAATAAGGAAAAGTATCGTGAATTCAAATGATTATGATTTATTATTTACTATCTTCGATAGCAAATTAATATAAGATCTCAGCAGAGAAACACACTCTGTGCTGAATCAATTCTTATCGAGATACTGCGCTGTGCAGCATTGTTTGTCTTCAGCCTGATGTCCGCTCCCCACCTGTCTCTGCGTCAACGGCGCGAGCGGCTACGGAAAGTGGTTGACAGCTCAGGTCTGATCTATAGACTATGCCTACTCCTGGTAGCAAAGAAGCATTTCCCTTCCCGTCTTCATCACCGGAATGAACTTCTTCTGGTGGTCCCCTTTTTCTTCTCCATTGAAGGATTCTTCGGAAAGCATCTCCTCGAGAACTGGCAAAAATATTGCAATAGGCGATAGAAAGGTTATAAGATACAATTTTTGGTGCTAATTGATGAAAGGAGACCTATTATGCAGCTTCCTCTGGAAATTACCGCCCGTGATGTTTCTCTTTCCCCGGCGATCGAAACAGACATCCGTGAGAGAGCAGACAAGTTACAGGTCTTTTATGATCGCATCATGCGTTGCCGAGTAGTTCTCGAAGGGATGACGCATCACCATCGCAAAGGGGGCCCCTATAATGTCCGTATCTATATGACGGTACCGGGAGGCGAGATTGTAGTGAATCGTCAAACAGATGAGGATGTATATGTGGCGATCCGAAAAGCCTTTGAGGCTGCCATACGGCGATTGGAAGATTATGCCCGTCGGCAACGAGGAGACGTTAAGACTCATGAAGTGGTCCAGCCGCACGGTCGAGTGACCAAACTCTTCTCAGATTATGGATTCCTGGAAACAGCGGATGGGCTTGAGGTCTATTTCCATTGTAACAGTGTCTTGGATCCGGGTTTTAACCGCCTGGAAATTGGGACGGAAGTGCGTTTTAACCTGGAAATAGGAGAAAAAGGACCTCAGGCGAGCACTGTAGCTATCGTGAAGAGACCTTAACCCTGGGAGATTCTATCCATGTCCACAAAAGAAGAGATCGTGAAAAAGGTACAAGCCGCTTTGGAACATGAACCGCGAATCAACTTGCATCGTTATCCTGTCCATCTAGATTTTCAAGAAGGCATCCTGACCATAGAAGGAGACATGGAACACCTCGCAGCCAAAAAGATTGCTCTCGATCTGGCCAGTGCCGTGCCTGGGGTGAACGGCATTGTCGATCGAATCCGGGTGATCCCCACAAGGCCTATGGGAGATGGAGCTATTCGTGATCATGTTCGTGATGCCTTTCTGCAGGAATCAGCGCTAGAAAATTGTGCGATCTATGTGCAACGCAAAGGAGAAACAGAAATAATCCGAGAAGCTATCCACGAACCCACCGGTAGCATCGAGATAGCCGTAGAAAATGGAGTGGTAACGCTTAACGGCTGGGTTCCTAGTCTATCTCATAAACGTTTAGCTGGCGTACTCGCCTGGTGGGTACCGGGCAGCCGAGAAGTCATTAATGGCCTGGAAGTCATTCCCTCTCAGGAAGATAACGATAATGAGGTCACAGATGCTGTCCGTCTCGTGTTAGAAAAAGATCGCTTTATCGATGCCAGTCAAATTCATGTTCATACCCACAATTATGTGGTAACTCTAGAGGGACTGGTGCCCAATGAAGCGATCAAGGAGATGGCGGAATATGATGCCTGGTGTATTTTCGGGGTGAGAAAGGTCATCAACAAACTCATCGTGCAAGCTTAGAGAGATGAAAAAAAAGAGGAACTCTATCCGGATAGTCAGGCAGATCCCTCACAAAATCTGCCTAGAATACCGGTCAAGTATTATCCCTTCCCCCCAGGTGGGGGAAGGTTGGGATGGGGGGGCAGGAAGGAACTTTTACACCCCCACCTCAATCCTCCCCCCTCAAGGTTCAGGGGCGGACACCTTCCCCTTCTCCCCTGGTGGAAGAAGGCTGGGATGAGGGGGAAAAGAGTGCTTTTTACCCCCCCACCTTGATCCTCCCCCACCAAGGGGGAGGAACATGACGGTGTCCCTCCGTGCTGGAGGGAGAAGCGCATGCTTCACTGCGTGATCCTGTCCGCCCCTGAACCCCTCAAGGGGGAGGAAATTGATGGGTTCTCTTCGTGCGACAGGGAAGAGTGTAAATTCCATCGAGTCTCTCTGTCCCCCCCTGAACCTTGGTGGGGGAAGGTTGGGATGGGGGAGTGGGCCTGCCCGTGTCGGCTCTCCAAGCGATTATTCGACCGACGTTCTAGCCGGCTTTTGCTATGGGGTGGACACTGAGGACAGGTACCGGCGCTTGCCGAATAACCCGTTCGGCGACGCTACCCAGGAGGAGATGAAGAAGCCCGGTTCGTCCATGCGTACCCATGACAATTAAATCTACTCCCTTTTCCCTGGCCATTTCCAGAATCTCGGAAGCAGGATCACCGATCCGTACTTCACTCTGAGTATGGGGTTGGAGAGCGGTAGGGAGAAGATCCCGGAGCTTCCAGCGAGCTTCTTCTACCAGGTCTCGACGGATTTCTTTACCACTCTGATCCGCATAGGTGAGGATCCCTCCACTGGGTGTTGCGATAAAAGGTTCCTCCGGACGTGAAGCAATCGAGTAGGTTTCAAATGCTTTAGAGAGAGCATGCACGAGGATAAGCTGGGCCTGATACTTTTTCTGAAGCAACAGCGCATACTGCAAGGCTGTTTTAGAGGTCTCGGAGAAATCAATCGGAATCAGAATCTTCTGAAGTTTCATGTTACACTCCTCTTGACAAAAGATGTCTTGCGCTCCTGAGGTGGGGAAACCGGACTCGACTCCCCTGATGGGCAGAGAGACTTCTCATCTTGCTCTTGGATCAGGGTTGAGCCTCTTGTAGCTCAGGATGCTTAATAGTCAATACCGGACAGGGAGCAAGACGGACCACTTTCTCCGCAACACTGCCCAAGAGCAGGTGTGTCAGCCCGGTACGGCCATGCGTCGCAATCACGATCAGATCAGCCGCATGCGCTTTGGCGGTCTGGATGATCTCTTCATACACTTTGCCAGAATAGACTAAGGGAGTCACTTTCAGTCCTCGCCTCTTTTCATCGGCGACAATTTCGGCAAACCGCTGTTCCGCAGCCTTTTTTTGGTCATCAAGAATCTGTTCCAGTGGAAAATCAGGTGGATAATCATACATCGACCGAAGATCCCCTTCAGGCACCACATGTAAGATCAGAAGTTCAGCCTCAAAATCGTGAGCCAAATCGGCTGCATATCGCATCGCATAATCGGCATATTTGGAAAAATCGGTGGGAACCAGAATTTTCTTGATCTCGATAGCTTCCATAGTTCTTCCTCTTTTCTATTAGCTGTATCTCTGGATAAGAGAACTTCTCTCTTAGATCACGTGGAGAGAGCGCTGAGACTATTCGCTGTGGTGACGGGAATGCTTGATCGCACTCGTCACCGCTTCCAGAGCTTCTCGTTCCTCTGCAAGAAGTTCGAGTAAATCGTCCAGGGTAAAAATCCCCACAAGCTCTTGGGTTTCATTGATGACCACAAGACGACGGATCTGATGAGAGCGTATCCGCGCAATAGCCCCTTCCAGAGAAGCGTGTTCGGAAATACAGATAGGATCTGGAGTCATAACGGAAGTGATAGGCGTCTGCTCGGGAGAGATACCGGTTGCGAGTACCCGGATGACAAGGTCACGATCGGTAACAATCCCTACCGGTCTGTTTTTCTCTACGACGATCAAAGAGCCTACCTCCTGCTCCGCCATCCGACTAGCCGCCGTCCGGACTGACTCGGTCGGTTCTATGGTAACCACATCACGTATACAGAATCTCCCGACAGACATCCTCGCCTCCTTTCCTGAAACTCTTCATCCTGGTGATCATCACAGGTGGTAAACCTATGTCACTCTGTACCATATCCCATTTCTACACGTTAAGTACACAGTTTTCCGTACCAAATGGAGTGGGAACTCGTTCGGTACATTGAGGATCATCACACCAAGTCCCATCTACCAGAAAACGATACTCATAACGTCCCGGTACCAGGGAAAGGGTGGTTTTCCATACCCCCTTTCGATCTTTCTTTAACGGATAGCCTTCTTGCCAATCACAAAAGGTACCGGTCACCGCAACCGATTGAGCTTCTGGAGCGTTATAGGTAAATTGTACCCGTTTCTTCGGTGTCGTGTGCGCTGTCTTCTTGCTTGGCATACTCCTCTCCTTCCCTAGCTTTTGTAAGAGAGATTAAGGTTTTGATTTTCTTAGAAGATCATGTTCCCCTTCTCTTCTCCTTCCTGAAACTTCTTGCAAAAAGGTTTAGATGCTCCTCATCCCTAAACGAATTTTCAGCAAATTTCATACCATAATTTTGGGTGGTCCTCCCGGTAAGTGTGGTGGATCTCATCACCGCAGAGTACACGGAGTGCACAGAGTTTTTCAGATTGTTCAGGGAGCTCGATAGTTACCATAGTGGAGAGGGCTCGGTATCCTTCTCCGATCATTCTATAAATATGAAGAACTCATAGCAGGTATCGTCCTCCTTGTCATCCCAGAGCGAAGCGTAGGGAAGTCCACTCGTCATCCCAGAGCGAAGCGTAGGGAAGTCCACTCGTCATCCTGAACGTAGTGAAGGATCTCGTATAATCTGCTACCAAACTACGAGATGCTTCGCTTCGCTCAGAATGACATGGTGAGACTTACCCACTATGAGACTGATGCGGATATATTAGTAGAAGCCAAACCAGAGGTCAAATATAACCTGAAGTTGAAAAGGGGCAAGAAAATGGGACATTTTGTCCCTGGATGAGACAAAATACAGCGTACCGATTTCGTAGAGGATAAAAAGATTATAAAGAGGGATGCAAAGGGAAAGGGGCTTTTCTCTTCTTCCTTTTGGTACAGATATTGCTAAAATTTATTAAGGTAAAGTGGAAGATATTTACCATTGCCAGGCTTGTATAAGATTCACCCCTTCCAGTCGATGAGCATGGCCTAGTGCATTTTCAGGAGATCTCTTTGGGAAAGCGCGTACCCTGGGAGCGCGGGCGTCTCGCCCGCTGCAGGCCAGAGGCCTGCGCTCCCAGGATTGCCCTCTTCCCTCATCAACGTGGGCAATACCAAAGGGCTCTCTTGAATATGCACTAGGGAGTAAGGTCGTGTTGGAGTATGAGAGACATGCGGGAGAAAAAGGTCCCTGAGAGGCTCAGGTATAGACAAGGGAGAGGGGAAGAGGTAAGTTTTCATATAAATACAATTAAATACAATAAAAAGGAGGATTTTATGCTGGTTCGCGAACGGATGACGGTTGATCCGATCACTGTCGAGCCTACGACCCCATTTCAGGAAGCGCTGAAGCTGATGCATACGCATCATATCCGTCGGCTTCCCGTGGTAGATAAGACAGGAAAACTCATAGGGATCGTATCGGAACGAGATCTGCTCTACGCCTCTCCCTCACCAGCCACGTCACTGAGCGTCTGGGAGTTGAACTATCTGCTCTCCAAGCTTGAAGTGCAGGAATTAATGAAGAGAGAGGTTTTTACTACCACTCCGGATACCCCCATCGAAGAAGCCGCCCGGGTCATGGTAGAGCGGAAGATCGGTGGTTTACCGGTTATCGATAAATATTATCATGTCGTAGGAGTTATTACAGAAACTGACATCTTCAAAACCTTTGTTGAGATGTTGAGTGGAGGCCGGAGAGGTTTACGTCTTACGGTACGCGTGCCTCCCAAAAAACAGGCCGTGGTGGAGATGGTCAGTGCGCTGTATAATCTTGGTGGAGATATCCTCAGTGTGAACTCCTTTTCTGAATATGAATCTGGGGAACGTGAAGTGATTATTAAACTCCGCGATATCAGAAAAGAACAATGTTATCCTACACTGGAAGCGCTGGGGGCGCATATTATCGATGTGCGGGAAGTATAGGATCCTGTGGTATAGAGTGTTTGTAGTGTACTGGTCATACTATGCCAGTCCACCGCGTGTCTAAGGCTCTTTTTAAAGGAGAGGAGCATGAATCACTATATCTTTGCGCATAACCTTTCTCAGACGAAGCGAGAGCATTCTCCTGAACAGTCCTTTGAACCATCCTACTGCTCTCTGCTTCGTTCCGGAGAAATAGCTTACCGAATCCAGCAGGCTTACCAGTGTCTGGATAGCGATGATTCGAGGGTGCGATATCAACAGAGACAGAGCCGACCCATGCTCCAGGGGTCAGCAGGTTTTACGGACTATGGAGTGACCGTCCATTGCTTTGGCCCTCATTATGGTGAGGAGCCTCCGGTGAGTGGATGGCGCGGTTCGGGTACGATCTTCTTTGGTGAGCGTAATTTCTCCCAGAGTCGAGCCAAGAGAGGGGGAGATAGAGAACAGAAGGTCGACCCGGCCGATCTGGCCTGTATGATGCTCCAGCTCCAACGGTATGGATGTCACAACATCAATTTGGTGAATCCGAGTCAGGCGGTGCCTCAGATCCTCGCCGCGGTTCGGATGGCGGCGGAGATTGATCTCAGCCTTCCCCTCATCTATAATACAGGGAGTTATGAAAATGTAAATACGCTGGCTCTCCTCGCTGGGGTAATCGACATCTATCTCTCGGATATGAAGTGCAGTGAGGCAACTGTGCATCAACAATTACCGGTGATAGAGGATTATCCTGCTCTGAACCGGGCAGCGATAGAGGAGATGCATCGTCAGGTAGGAGACCTGCTCCTCGACTCCCAGGGGATTGCCCAGCGAGGGTTATTGATCCGTCATCAAGTGGTACCAGGGGGGTTAGCTGACACTGAAGAAATCTTCCGCTTTATTGTAGAGAAGATTTCACGCCATACGTATCTGCACCTGATACCGCCTACTCCCCCTCTTCGGGTGACCGCTTCCTCTCCACTGACGAGCGGGGTCAGTCCAGAGTACCAGGAGGCTCTCCGGTTAGCCCAAAAGTATGGTTTACAACGTCTGTATTACAGAGAGGAGGGAATCTTATGAGTACAACCCGGAGCGCAGCGGAGGGTAGTCCCTTCGTCCTCCCAAAGCGCAGCGGAGGGTAGTCCCTTCGTCCTCCGGTCTAGAAGTTTTTGATACCATGCTGCAAAAGACGCATATGAGGAGCAAGGGAGATGGTTACTCAACATTTGTCCCCTATCGTCGCTACAAAATACTGGCACAAGCTGGAAGATGGTCGTGTCCAGTGTGATCTCTGTCCCCGTCTGTGTAAACTCCATGAAGGACAGCGGGGCTTTTGTTTTGTACGAGCCTGCCAAAACGGCCAGATCGTCTTGACGACCTATGGGCGTTCCAGTGGTTTCTGTATAGATCCGATTGAAAAAAAACCTCTTCATCACTTCTTGCCAGGGACCCCGGTCCTTTCTTTTGGCACGGCAGGGTGCAATCTTGCCTGTAAATTCTGTCAGAACTGGGACATCAGCAAGTCCCGGCATATGGACACGCTGGCCGATATGGCCACACCCGAGATGATCGCTCGAGCGGCTTGGGCCCTGGGGTGTCGGAGTGTAGCCTTTACCTATAACGATCCGGTTATCTTTCACGAATACGCTATTGATGTCGCTCAAGCCTGCCACGAACTTGATATAAAGACCGTTGCCGTAACAGCAGGGTATGTGTGTGCAGAGCCCCGGGCGGAATTCTATCGCTACATGGATGCGGCCAATGTCGATCTCAAAGCTTTTACAGAACGGTTTTACCATTCTCTAACCGGTGCCCATTTACAACCGGTGCTGGATACGCTGGTCTATCTCAAGCAAGAGACCAACGTGTGGTTTGAGGTGACGACGCTCTTAATCCCGGGAGAAAATGACTCCGATCAGGAAATCGAACAATTAACGCAGTGGGTGGTGCAGCATCTTGGGCCAGATGTGCCCTTGCATTTTACGGCCTTTCATCCCGACTGGAAAATGAGAGATAAACCCCCAACTCCGTTTGCTACACTCCGCAGGGCACGCCGTATTGGTCTCAAGAATGGGTTACGTTACGTGTATACTGGTAATGTCCATGATCGGGAAGGGGGGAGTACCTACTGTCATCAGTGCGGGAAAACACTTATTGGACGGGACTGGTATGAGTTAACCGCATGGCATCTCACTGCGGAGGGAGCCTGTCAATTCTGTGGTACACCCTGTGCCGGGATATTCGAGGATTCTCCTGGAGACTGGGGAGCAAAACGCTTGCCGGTTCGTCTCCGTGATTTTTATCCTGGAGATCGCTCCGAGAAGAGGTGAAAGTGCAGGAATCAGCAGGTGTACAGGGAGCAGGAGTAAGAAAGAGCTAGAAGAGAAGGAAGTGCAGAGGAGCAGAGTAATGGAGACAAAAAAATCTTGGGAACATTTTCCTCATGAAGCAGACGTCGGGGTACGAGGAAGAGGCTCTTCCAAAGAAGAAGCCTTTGAACAGGCCGCTCTGGCTATGATGGCCGTGATTACTGATCCGACCACGGTGAGCCCAACCGAGATGGTGCCTATCACCTGTAAAGCTCCGGATGACGAGTTACTCCTCGTCGATTGGCTCAATGCACTGGTCTATGAGATGGCGACCCGTCATATCCTCTTTGCCCATTTTGTGGTACATATCACCGATCATTATCTCCAGGCCGAAGCATGGGGAGAAAAGATCGATGTAACGAAACATCAGCCTGCTATCGAGATTAAAGGAGCTACTTATACCGCTCTGCGCGTCCGTCAGAATGCCCAGGGGGAATGGATTGCTCAATGTGTAGTCGATGTATAAATCTGAGAAGGAGACAGAACCATGGATCTGGCGTTATTCCACCGAAAATCTGCGTATGAATGGTATATTCCTCCCTTTGGTAAGATGCGAGTGCCCGGGATTATTTATGCCAGTGAAGCGTTGATTCGGGATATGGATCACAAGGTCTACGAACAGGTGACCAATGTGGCCACTTTGCCCGGGGTTGTACACGCCTCTTACGCGATGCCTGATGCCCATTGGGGATATGGGTTTCCTATCGGCGGAGTGGCGGCCTTTGATCCAGACCAAGGCGGCGTCATCTCTGCTGGCGGAGTGGGTTTTGATATTTCCTGTAGTGTTCGGAATCTCCATACCGGCCTCACGCTCGAGGAAATCCAGCCAGTAAAAGAGCGCTTAGCCGATCTTCTCTTCCGGACCATACCGGCTGGAGTGGGGAGCACAGGCCATATCCATCTGAGTACGTCGGAGATGGATGCCATGCTCACTGGTGGCGCCAAGTGGGCTGTAGACCGAGGCTATGGAGTTAGCCAGGACATCCCTCTCTCCCTAGGGCATTGCGTTCGGTGGGACAACCAGTACTCATTTATCCTGGCCGGGACCCAAGAGGGGATGTCTCTGGCGTTTGGTTCGGCCTGTCATGGGGCTGGGCGTAGCATGAGTCGTCATCAAGCGATTCGACAGTGGAGTGGACGGGAGGTCATTCAGCAATTGGCCAATCGGGGCATTCTAATCCGGAGCCGCTCGTATCGTGGAGTGGCAGAGGAGGCTCCTGGGGCATACAAGGATGTCAGTGCAGTCGTAGAGGCGGCTGATCAGGCGAAGCTTGCCCGGAAGGTGGCTCGTTTAGAGCCGTTGATTTGCATCAAAGGTTGACTTCTTCCATACAAACTCTCCTGCTCTTGGGTTGCGCTCTGCCAGAGCATCCCACAAGGCGGATGTCAGTGGTAAAGGGGAAAAATCTCCTCGGGATTATCACACGGAGAGACATGATGAAACTCCGCAAACAGAGGCTGTCACCTGGTGTAGACTCCCATTAATTCGATCTGCATGAGAATATGGCCTTTCATGGCTTGGAGCAGTTGCTCTTTGCTTGCCCCGGCAGATAGAGAGAGTACTGTATCTAAGGCATAGAGTTTAAAGAAGTAGCGATGCGTGCCGCTGGGTGGACAGGGACCACCATAGCCGAGCCTGCGCCAACTGTTTCGACCGTGTCGGCTCCCATCGGACAACTCTGCTTCCGGTGGGACAGCCTCTGGCAAGGCACGAGTGCTCGCTGGCACATTGAAGAGTACCCAGTGGACCCACGTGCCCATTGGTGCATCAGGATCATCAGCGATGAGGGCAAAGCTCTGCGTGTCCGAAGGGGGATCGTTCCACTGAAGCGGTGGAGAAATATTTTTCCCATCACAGGTATATTGACGTGGAATTGCTCCTCCAGATGGAAAGGCTGGGCTTGTCAATTCAAAAGCCATTGCTTGACCTCCTTTCTGCCCTATCTTAGTGGAAACTATTGTTAACCCAAGAATCAAGACTCCTGTGCTTATCAGAAACCAAAATGCTTGGGAATGTTTGGAATGTCTGATAATGGCCATAGGCTTTTCTCCTTTCTACACAGGATTACAAATAGACTTTGCTCCTCAGCATAAGAAAGTCTCCTTTTCTTGTCATGCTGAGGGAAGGGAAGCATCTCGCCCCTTTCCACAAGAGACCCTTCGCGGAGTTTATAATGATATTGGCTACTTGATTGTGACGAGTTGTACTTAGTGATTCGTCAGCAAAGAGATTTCTCTTCCTCCAGAAAGGCCTTTAGACTCAGGGCGTTTTTTATGGCATAGCCATGCGCATCGTTGTTGAAGTAGATGTATACTGCTCTCCCTTCTGCAAGCCAGGAGTGAATCTGCTGGACATCACGTTGCAAATACGTATCTGGGTAGTTAGAGGCGTACAAACTGTTCGGACCATGACGCCGTACAAAGACAAAATTGGCTGTGAGCGGTCCCTCTACGATGCATCCAGGCCAGTCAGTCAGCACAAGAGAAATATTATGCTTCCTCAACACGGCAAAACAGGCATCATCATACCACGAAGTATGCCGTATCTCTAACGCCGAGCATAAACCCGGTAGAATCTTTTGTTGACTAAGAAAACCGCACAAACCCTCGAGCCGTTCCTGGTGGAATTTCCAATTCGGTGGAAGCTGAAATAAGACCACGCCAAGTTTTTCTCCCAGACCACTGACCTGTTCGAGAAAACGAGCCACATATTCTTCCGGGTTGTGGAGTTTTTTTCTATGGGTAATAAATTGATTAGCCTTCACCGCGAAGCGGAAATAGGATGGCGTTCTCGTATACCATGCGGCAAACACCTGCCGTGCAGGCAAATGATAGAACGTAGTGTTGACCTCTACCGAATTGAAGTGCTGGGCATAGTAGCCAAGCCAATCCGATTGTTTCATCCCCACAGGGTAGAAGACTCCATCGGACCAGTGAGGATAATTCCAGCCGCTGGTACCAACAAAGATTGACGTTGACATAGGGTTATCCTCTCAGTTGGATCAGCTTCCTGAACTGTAAGGCATCATCTCTCATCCATTGGTTATTGAAAAGCACATAGGTGCATTTTGACTCTACCCAGGTTTGTAATCTCTGGAGGTCCATATCAGTATAGCGGTAAGCATAGCCAGTTATTCCATGGAGTCGGAAGTACTGAAAATCTCCGTATTGTGGTTTATGCTGAAAAGGATCGACACAATGAATTAATTGGAGGTCTTCACACAGTTGTTGAATGAGCTCTTCTGGCCAGTCTCCCCGTGGTTCCCAAACAAACTGGAATCCCTCTCGATCGATGCGGGTAAAAAACTCTCGCATATTGGCAACAGGTTTATGTTCGGGACGGAAGCTTGCCGGGCACTGAAATACGATTACCGATGCGCCCAGTATGCGGGCAAACTGTTCCGTTCTATTCCAGGCCTCGAAAACCTCCCTCGTGGGCTGAAACCATCCATACCGATCGGATTGTGTCGGAGCAATCTTTTCCCGGAGGCGATGATAGGTTGGACTGGTTGGTTTGTGAGTAATTAACTGCCATGCTTTCATTGTAAACTCAAAATCGTGGGGTACAGTGGTTCGCCACCTCTCAGCAGTCTTCAAGCGTGGAAGCTGGTAAAAAGTCTGTTGTATCTCGACCAGCTTAAAAAGTTGAAAATATTCTCGTTGCGAGAGAGCAAAGCCGCAGCATCCCACTTTCACTTCCACACCTGAGGACATCTGTTCACCCCAGCAGTTAAGGCCTCAAACCCGGCAGCGATATCCAGGAGTTCGGCGGTAATAGTGGTCTGGCGTTGCTGGCGATACAGAGTATGAAGCTCTTCCAGACCCTCTTGAATATTCCGCTCTGCACCCTGCATCGCCACCAGACGGCTGGCGTTTTCACTGGCCAGAGACTCTGCACAGGCCCGGTGTAGAGAGACAAAGAGATACTCTCGAATTAAAGTGGAGAACAACGGATCCCACTCCATGGTAAAGGTGGGCAGCACACGAGAAGGCCACTTCTTGCTCTCCAGGTTATGTAGCCAGGCCTGAGCGATTGGCAACAGGTGAACCGTATGGGGACGATACGAGGCGCCAGAGAGTTTTTGGCTATAAAAAAGCATGAGACGATCGAGATGATACTGTTTCTCCCACTCCTCGATCACAAACAATATCTCCTGTACCAGAGGAGTAATACCGCTGAGCGCTTCAGGCACCGAAAGGGAGGCCTGCACGGTCTGTCCAGCCGCTTCCAGGCTTGTCGTGGCACGCATCCCCACCGCCAGGATCAACCGATGTGCTGGTCGGACATCCATATAATGCATGATCTGAAGCGCATGGGAGACGATTTGTTCATTTAACTGGCCACACATTCCCTGATCGGAACCAAACACGATGGCTCCAAGAGGTCTCTGTGGTGCGGATTTCACAGTGATTCTTCTGGCCAGGTGCCTTTTCAGGACGATCTGGAGTCCCATTTCTACAGTACAATAATATTCTGTCAGCGATTCCACCGCCTTCTCATATTGGCGGATATTCACCGCTGCAAGGATCTTCATGGTCTTCACAATAGAGGCCAGGTCCTCTGCACTCCGGATCTTTCTCTGGAGTGTCTCAGTGCTCTGCATGATTCTCTGCTCCTGCTGAAGCCTTAAGGGCATGGCTGGCCGTATGGCGCAACCTCTCCAGATCGGTTTTGCTGAGTGATCCACCAGCCTGGATACGCTCGTATATCTCCGGTAATTGTTCACTGACAGCCTTCCGAATGATCTGCTCAGCAGCACCAATCTGCTCAGGTGCAAGGGAGTCAAAGATCCCTTCGCTCACCACTACCAGCACGGCAATCTGCTCTGCCACCGGTATGGGAGCGTATTGGGGCTGCTTCAAAACCTCCCGTACCCGTCGTCCCCGTTCCAGGGCTTTGCGGGTCTCCTCATCAATGCGCGTTCCAAAACGGGCAAAGGCTTCGAGTTCTTCAAACTGAGCATAGGCGAGGCGTAAATTACCAGCCACGGCTCGATAAGCGATGAGTTGAGTTTTGCCTCCGACTCGTGACACGGATTTTCCGACATCTATCGCCGGTAAGATCCCTTTTTGAAACAGGTCAGGAGATAGAAAGATCTGCCCATCGGTAATGGAGATCAGATTGGTAGGAATATAGGCAGAGATATTTTGTGCCTCAGTTTCAATGATCGGTAACGCGGTCAGGGAACCACCCCCATGAGCCTCGTCCAGGTGTGTAGACCGCTCGAGCAGACGAGAGTGGATATAGAAAATATCACCCGGATACGCTTCTCTTCCCGGGGGACGGCCTAAGAGTAACGAAAGCTCCCGATAGGCGCGCGCATGACGGGTCAGATCATCATAGACGATAAGGACATCTCGTCCCTGTTCCATAAAATACTCAGCCATGGTAGTGGCGGCATAGGGGGTAACCAACTGCAGGCCAGGTGGATCTTCTTCCGTGGCCACGACTACCATGCAGTAATCCATAGCCTGATAGTCCCGTAAGTCGTTAATAACCTTTGCCACGGCAGAGTTCCGTTTGCCAATCGCGCAGTAAATACAGATCACCTCTTGATCCCGCTGGTTGATTATCGTATCGATGGCAATAGCCGTTTTCCCGGTCTGGCGATCCCCCAGGATGAGTTCCCGTTGGCCCCGGCCAATCGGGATCAAAGCATCGATCACTTTGAGTCCAGTCTGCAGAGGAACCGCCACCGGTGCACGATCCATAATAACTGGAGCCTCCCGCTCAACCGGACGGCGCTCGGTTGTACGGACTGGTCCTTTACCATCCAGGGGGCGTCCAGTCGCATCCACCACGCGACCGAGCAAGGCTTCACCTACCGGAGCATCCAGCACCCGACCGGTGCGGTGTACCTCCATGCCTGCATGGAGATTCTTGCCTGAGTCTAACAAGATGACACCCACTGCAGTGCGATCCAGGTTAAACGCCATTCCCAGCAGATCTCCCGGAAAGCGGAGCAGTTCTTCTGCTTTCACGCCAGGTAATCCTGTTACCTGGACGATTCCCTGTCCGACAAAACCTACCATGCCGATTTCCTGCACCACGAGTGCAGGTCGATGGTCTTCCAGTATCCTGTCCAGGAGAGTAAACGTATCCTGCAAAACACTCTGGAGTTCATCATGATCTTGTGGCATCTCTCCACCCTCGTCTGGCTCTGCTCTCTGTTTTTCCTCTTGGCTCCTGCTTGTGTTCGGAAATTTCTTTTCCACTCTCGAAAGCAAAAGCCTGGGTGATTTCTGTTTCAAGGGTTTGAAGATAGTATTCCATGGTCCAGGCCATCTGCTGACCAGGCATACGCAACTCGATGCCACACAACACCGCGGAGGAGGTCTCAAAGCGCACCCGGATAGGGGTTTTTAGCCTCTTTTGGAGGATATTGTGAATCTTCTGGCGTGTGGTATTGGGGAGATCAAAGGCACTCCGGATGACGATATCTTGGTCAGATTGCTGAAGCAATGCGACCATGGCCTCCCATTGGTGCTCTTCAAGATGGCGCAACCGCTTCAGAAAAACCTCAATCATGCGTTGTTCCACCTCCAGATTGGCCAGCTCAGTGAGCACGCGTCGAGCAATGGCATACACCTGCTTTCCTGTTCGCTGCCGGAGGTCTCGCAAAAAAGAGGCTTTTTCTTGCTGGAGAGCCTGGTACCATCTCTCCTGGATTATTTTAACCTCCTCGCGGGCTTGCTGTAACAGCTTTTTGCGCTCTGCTTCCACTTCTTCCTTGACCTGCACCAGTCGTTTTTCGCGCTCTTGTTCCCACTGCTGTTGTTTGTAGCGATAGGCTGCCACCGCCGCTTCGGCTTTCCTGTTCTTTTCCTCTGCTTCGGCTATTCGGGAAGCAATGCGCTTCTCTCGTTTATCCATTACCGGAATAATCCGTTCATAGAGAAAGTATTTGAGCAGCGCAACGAGGATCAGGAAATTGATAATCTGAGCGGTGACCGTAAACCAATCGATCAGCATGGATTATCCTCCAAGTTGGGCTACCACGCGGTTCCAGAATGGATTGGCAAAAATCAAGATCATCGAAATAACAAAACAGTATATAGCAGTCGATTCCATCATGGCTAACCCCACAAATAAGGTGCGCGTAATCGTATTCCGTTCGTCTGGTTGTTGGGCAATAGAACTCAAAGCTTGCGCTACTGCGCGCCCTTCTCCTAACGCGGGACCAATCGAACCAATAGCGATAGTTAGACCAGCGGTCAAAATAGAGATCATGCCAATGAGTCCAGCATTATCCATTTTCCCTTGCTCCTTTCTAGTTTTCATGTTCTTGTGTGATTTTCTGTTCGTGATGAGCACGCGTGGCTGATGCGATATAGACCATAGCCAGAATGGCGAAAATATAGGCTTGAATCAATCCCGTAAGGAGTCCCAGGGTTTGCATGACTATAGGGAAGAAGAAGGGCGCAATAGAGAGGAGAATCATGACGATCTTACTTCCGCTCATGACATTCCCAAAAAGACGTACTGCCAGCGCAAGGGTCCGGGAGAGCTCGCCCAGGATATGGAAGGGCAACATAAACACCGTCGGCTGAATGTAGTGCTTGAGATAGCCGAGAAGTCCTTGCTGGGCAATGCCGTACAGGGGCACGGCGACAAAAACACACAGAGCGAGGGCAGCGGTTGTCGAAAATGAACCGGTAGGTGGATAATAGCCCGGGACAATGGTCAAAAGATTGGAGACCACAATAAAGAGAAAGAGCGTGCCGATAAAAGGGAGATAGGGGCCCGGTTCTTGCTGGCTCACTTCCCGAATCTGATTTCGCATACTCAGGATTACAATTTCCAGGAGGTTCTGCCAGCGAGATAAGGGGGGATCTGATGATACATTACGAGTCACCAGCCAAGCCCCAGCCGTAAGCAAAGCCATAATAAACCAGGTAAAGAGGATGGTAGCGTTTAACACAAAAGGCCCCCATCGCCAGACGACAAAGGCATCTGGACTGATTGCGGTGAGATCCATAGCTATCTCTCCTCTCGGTTGGAAAGTAACTGTGGTGTGGGTTGGTGATGGTGGACGAGGAAGTTCCGTGTTCCCAAAAATCCTACCAGGCAGATGAGTAAACGTTCCCACTGACCACCCATAAGCAGATAAAAGCCAGTCAGAATCACTCCCATACGAACCAGAAAGCTCCCCAAAGTGAGGACCCCAGGTCTGCGAGTGTCTGGAAGGTATTGGATCGTAAGCCAGAGGCCACCAAAGTAGAAGATCCCCAATCCTATCCCGCCGGCCAGAGCCAGTACAAAAGGAAAAAGCTTACTCATATTTCTCCTCATCTTCCTGGGCTATCTGCGCCCTTTTCTGGCTCATCCAGTACCAGGCATTCAGACACCCCAGCACGATGCCCAGAAAAAGCAACATAAGTGTCCACGAAAAACGGCTTGGCCAGGTCATATCAATCCATATACCTGCCGCTACCCCAATAAGGGTAGGGATAGCCACAGACCAGCCAACTAAACCAAACATTCCCAATCCAAACCAGAGACTACGGTCTGCTTCTCGCCGCGCCTTTTGTTTCCGGATAGACTTCTTCTCCACTTCCTGACGGAGACCTTCCCGGCTGTCTAGACTCTTTTTCTTTGCTGAGAATGGGTCAGTCATGGGTTTCTAACTCCACAAAGCGGCGGACCAGGCTTGCTTCGAGTCGTGCCACTGCAGTACGGGTTTTCTTCTCCTGTTCATCCAGGACGCGAAATTGTTCTTCCACCGTTTGCTGGAGGGTTTCCAGGTCCGGACTATAGACGGCATTTCGTACCGAAACGAGCACCTCTCTGCTTTCCCACCCCGTTCCAGGGGTGCTAAAATATCAATAGCCTTGATCCCTGTAGCAAAAATCTCTGCAGTAATATTTTGCTGATTCAGGGGGACCGGCTCCTGATGGATAGAGCGCCATTCCCCACCGGTGATAACTTCTTTTTTATCAATCGTGGTGCCAAAGACCTTGAGTACCCGTCCGAGTACATGCGGACCGACCGGTACACTCAACGGCTGCTTGGTATTGATAACCACCGAACCCCGGGCCAATCCCTAGGTAGGGGTTAGGGCAATCCCTCGCACGGTCTCCTCATCGAGGTGACTGACTACCTCGATGAGAATTTTCCGCTCCTCACCTGCACTCAGAACATGGTATAAATCTGGAAGAGCATGTGGGAAGTGCGCATCTACTACACTCCCTCTTACTGAGAGGATTGTCCCTTGTCTAGAGGATTGCGGATCGTTTCTCTGGGCTTGCATCGTTTGTCCTCGCTGCTTTTTTCCTTTTGCCATTGTCGTTATCTATTTTCTTTGCTCGTTTTCTGCTCTCCGTTTGCTTAATCAGCAGTCGGAACACCGGTCAAGTATTGCCCCTTCTCCGGAGCACAGGTCTCCAGGCTGCAGCGGGCGAGACACCCGCACTCCCGGGGTACGCGCTTTCCCAAAGAGGTCTCCTGAAAATGCACTGGTGCTCTGTTACATAAGTTTTGACGAGTTGTCATTCTGAGCCGAAATTGTATTAAGGAAGATAGGGGGCTGATTGTTTGATGATTTCCGCAATATCAGACATCTCCTGCCCCAGTAAATAGACAATATCATCCACGGTAAGTATCCCCACCAGTTTCCCTTCTCTATCTACCACTGGTAGTCGCCGTACCCCCTTCCCCTTTACTGATTCTATCGCGTCAAATAACCCCATCTCCTCCTTGAGGACGACTAGATTGGGGGTCATGACTTCCTTGACTAACGTTTGAGAGGGATTCTTACCCTGGGCAGTCACACGAAGCACAATGTCCCGATCAGTCAGGAGCCCTATTGGCTTGTTTCCCTCAACGACCACGAGGCTACCAACATTCTTGTCCACCATCATTTTGGCTGCCTCGACCACAGAGAGGTCTGGTAACACACTTACGACCGGAGTTCGACAAAAATCTATGAGTGCCATGGGTATTTCCTCCCTTTTGACTTAGACGATAAAAAGCCCTTTTCTTCTTTATAAAAGTCGGTGAGCGCTTCTCGTTTCCACCTCCTTCCTGGCTTAAAGAGAAGACGTCTCGTCTCTGCTGGTCTTTCTCCCTTTTTTTCCTGTCAGGAGGGAGAAAGAACCTCTTGTGCCTGGTAGTACCGAGCACATTCTTCCTCTCGTCCGTGAATAATCCGTTTGCCTGTGAGGGGACCTTACTACGAAATTCTTCGCTGCGCTCAGAATGACATGGTGAGACTTACCCGCTATGAGTTCAAGAGCAAGCATCATGCCAAAGAGAATCACCATAAGAAAAATAGGGAGAAGGATAAAGCTGTAAAGAGATGGAGAGGTTTCCTCTTCACATTTTTATCAAAAGGCCAACCGGACATTTTGTCCCTCTCAAGGACAAAGTGTCTCAAATTGCTTCCCTCCCCGAATCTTTTCGTCCAGGGAAAAGGAGCAACAGGCTGTGGGAAGTAAAAGATGCAAAATATCTATAAATTGAAGAGAATCTCTCTCTAAAGTGCTTATCGCTCGCTTTGCACTCACTCTTTCTTAAAAATTGATCGGGACATTTTGTCCTTTTAAAAGAAAAAAATTTGCAGAAGAGATGTGTTGCTCCATGCAGAAGGTCTTTCAAGTTTATCCTCTATCAAACAAACCTTGCGATTAGGAGAAAGAGAGTATGACTTCACTACAAACAAATATGATCAATTACGAACAGAACTGCTCTCTATAAATGTTCTTTGGAGACTCCTGCTCTTTAGAGATCTAGGATACTTCTTTCTGGTACAGACTTTGCTCTTTTCTGTACAAAGATCTCTCGTTAACTCTCCAGACTCCAGGATGCCTGGAGAGGATATATCGATTCCCCAAAGGTTGATTTAGGGTAAGTCCCGCCTGTGGGAAAGGTTTATCGAGAAGTTTCCGATGGGTGCAGTACAATAATTCTCCTCGTAAAGAGCAATAAAGGATGAGAATTGATGCTAAGGAGACAGGTATGAACGGACAATCTGAGAATCCCGGTTTTCGAGAGTCTCGCAGAGACCGAGCTATTCATGAACGGGTGCATGATACCTACAAGATCCGCGCCAAACTCCCAGAACCAACGGTGTGTCCGAAGTGTGGTGCCGTCTTTCACAAAGGGAGATGGACCTGGACGACTCCGGCGACTCAAGCGCATGAAGAAATGTGTCCGGCTTGCCATCGGATTGAAGATAAATATCCGGCTGGTTTTCTGACTCTGGCAGGTCGTTTTTTGGAAGAGCACAAAGAGGAAATCTTGAATTTGGTCCGCCATCAAGAGGAGCTAGAGAAAGGAGAACACCCACTTCACCGGATTATAGCCATTACCGAACAGAGAGAGGGTATTCTGGTTACCACCACTGATATGCATCTGCCACGACGTATTGGCGAAGCATTACAACGGGCTTATGCGGGTGAGCTGGATTTCCACTATGTGGAAGAAGGAAACCTGCTTCGCGTAAGTTGGAAGCGGTGAATACGCTGTCTCTGAGTCCACGCTCCCGGGAGAAGCGCTTTCCCCAAGAGGTCTCCTAAGAGTATATTAAAATCGATCAAGAGTGCCAGAGTGGACAGGACTTAACTACATCGCGCAGTAGGATTCAGACAATTACTGGTTGCTGCCTATGGATACAGTAGTTGAACGGAAGCGCTCCGGAAAGTGTCCCTTCCTGATTTATACAAGGCAAAGTGCAACTCCTTCCCCAACACTCAGACTTCTAAGGAGATAGTGAACAGAAGTATATCCGGTCACTGTTACGTGGGGTGAGAGGGTATCCTCTGGACACTCGCTTAATTGATCCGGTTTTTTTCACTTCTTCCTGTATCTCCATAGCGCTCTTCAAGGGCTGCAAGCAATCTCTCACGCACGAGTTCTGGCTCATCTCCCGATCCTTTGCTCGTGAACTCCCGTTCAATCTCTTGGATCTTCGCCGCAAGCACTTGGTCTTGGAGTACTTCTGCAATCCAGCGGGAAAAATCACCGCTACTAGCATGATGCTGAAGAACAGTATTTTGACATCGCTGTATTTCATGAAAGAACTCCTCAATATTTCCTGCGGAGCTCCCTGTGGTCCCCTGGGCAGTACGGAAAAAAAAGCGATGATGGAGTGGTAAATGGGCATGCAGATATTTATGCCAGTGTCGGATGTGTCCGGTCTGTCGTGTACCGATACGAAAGGGACGAACAGCCAGCAGATCTGTGCTACGGAAGAGGAAGGCATAGCCAGGCTTCAAAACCTCTGGAGACATGGATGGCATCGCCATGTTGGGCAACCCCATCACCGAACAGAGCGTCTGAAGGCTCTGCCATTTGTTATCTACCAATGTCAGGAAAATATCCATGTCCTGGAGTATTTGCGCAGACAGATCTGATGCTTTGTACGTGACCAAGCAAAATCCTTTGTGCGATGGGTCAAACCAGGAAGAAGTTTTTACGTCACTACTGATGGGAAGGTGGGCTTCATCGAGAAAGATCCAGTGTGGTAAACCGGTGCGCATACGCATGTGGTGCATCTGCTCTAACACTTGACCCAGGTAGAGCCGTTTCTCTCTCACCGGAATGAGCGAGAGGTCAAGCACAACACTGCCAAAGCGGTGTCGAACAAGGCGACCCAGTTGTTCCGACGTCGGGAGGCTTTCTTTACCACCCAGGATAACGACCCCCCGTAGATCTCCAAGAGCACGATAGTCCCCTTCTGGATCGAGAATGCAGAGCGAATATCTGCGATGAATAAGCTGCTCAGCAAACAGGCCAGCGAGATAGGACTTTCCACTCCCACTTCCTCCGGTGATCAGGACGTTGATTTGAGAACCAGGAAGCATAGCGGGCGTTCCATCGGTAAAGGTTCCTAATTCGACCTGCCAGCGCTTTGGTTCGACACGGATCTCTCCACGAAGGATAGCACCCCGGAGGAACCTGGCAACACCCTTCCCATTAGGTTCACTCAGTATAACATCTGCGTGGGTTTTCAAGGAATCGATAGCATTTGCAACGGCTACCCCGACCTCACATGCCTCGAGGAGGGCATGGTCATTTTCGGCATCACCGATGCCGATGGTATTGTGATGGGAAATCCCCAGATCTCCCAGGGCTTCAAAAACCCCGGTTCCCTTCGAGATCCCAGGAGGGAGGATCATCAGTGCTTCTCGATTGTGCAGAAGCTGGTAGTCGAGGCCAAGCCGGCCAATTTCTTCAAGTACCACCTGGTCGTATTGGGCATAGGTCGAGAGGAGAACCTGTCCGCGCTGGAAAGGTACTCCTCGCCGCCTGAGGGCATGGTCAAGCCCTTCAGTGACTGGCGGGGCTAACAGGCGGTTTCCGTGGCGAGCGCTTGATACTACTGCTCCATTCTCGGCAACGATCAGATCGAAGAGCTCGTCTACTGCTGGACAAACCCGGTGTAGCTCGGTGAGAATTCGACCGGTTACCAAAAGGAGTCTCAGACCAGACTGACGCGCTGCACGTAGCGATGTTACCACTTCCTCTTCCAACCGCTCCTTCTCGGTCAGCGTTCCATCAAAATCAATTGCAATGGCCCGAGATACCCAGGTCCTTTCTTCCTTTTTGTATGGCGCCCTCAGCCTATAACCTTTACCCATATTTTTCAAATACCCTTCCTAAGTAACTATGACTAGTTTTCTTGCGTTTTGGTGTATAGCATGTAGGGTGGGCTCAGCCCACCAAGAAGAATCATGGTTGTGTTGGTGGGCATAGCTCACCCTACCCCTGGCTTTTGTGAAAAATGCTTAGTCATACTTACTTAGATGATGATATGATACCAATTTGCCTTGAACATGGCGCATTCTTGTCATACTGAGCCCTTCACTTCGCTTATTTCTCCTTTTGCGCAAGAGAGCGGAGATAAGCTACCAGATCCCAAATCTCTTGCTCGGAGAGTATACCTCCCCATCTGGGCATATAACTCGATTTTCCCCCGCGCTCTCCACCTCCCAAAATAGCAAAGAAAAAATCCGTATTGCTCCGTATAGCCATCAATTCCTTGTTCGTAAAATCAAGCGGAGCAGGACCAAGCTCTCCAAGAACCTCTGCCATTGGTCCATCTCCTCGACCCTTATCTCCATGACATATTGAGCAGTATCTGGTGTAGAGGCTTTTTCCTCGTTGAACGTCCCCTTTGATGGGAGGTCGATGTAGGTAGCGGAGGTAGGCTACCAGATCCCAAATGTCTGTATCCAAAAATCGTTTTTCCCAGGAGAGCATATAGCGAGAGGCATGAAAACCCTCTCCTCCTCCACTGATCGCTTTAAAGAGATCCCGATCGGTCTTTCCGGCCATATACTGATTCCTGGTATGATCAGTCGGTGGCACTGGCAACAGGGGAGCAGCGGGCCCATTGCCTTTTCCGCTATCTCCATGACAGGCGAAGCAAAAGGTTAGATAGATTTTTCTCCCTTCGAGAGGGTTTCCTCAGGGAGCAGCTTGCCCCAGAGAGACAACCATTAGTAAAGCAGAACAGACTATGATCGGCATCCAATATCTGACTTTCATTCTATTCCTCATCTATTCTCTCCTGAATTTTACCCATACTTGTGTTTTTGATCATACACATAGCCTGTTGGGCAAGGAGAGGCAGTAGTGGCTATACGACTCACCGTTTTCATGCCCTGACCACCACGATTTTGAGAATGAATGCGCAGCATAACGATTTTCCTCTCTGGCATTGTTTCTTTACGGATAGGAACGGGGCTATCTCCAGGGGTTTACTGTTGACTGGAGTTATCTTTTGTATCCGTCTTCCAAGTTGATGAGTGGCAAGCGAACAAAGCGGGTGATCTCTTGAGGTGCTGCATTACAACTCTAGCCTCTCAGGTAACGCTTTGACTCCAACCAGAGCAGAGAAGTATGGTCAAGAGATCTCCCCGCGAAGCACACAATAGCACTAGCAAGGGGCATACCAGTTCAGGAAGCGTATAAAATAAATTCCGTTTTGCAGCGAACATCTTCTGTTTTCTATCCCTGGTCTGAAAAGAAATGGTCGGTCTTTCTGCCCTCTGTTCGATCCTGTTTTGAGGCATTTTGGTATATAGGTGAGACATAGTGTCCCAATAGACTAGAAAGAGATGTACTACGGCTTTCCTGATAAAGACAAGACCACTCGTAGCGTCATGGATCGTCTGTGAAAAAGAGGAGGACATTAGGGATAATGAAGGCAAAACCCTCCCCTATACCTTACTTCCCTGTCGAATTGGTATAATATCAAGAGTGACCCCTTTACAGAGGTGAAGTAATGTAGTTTCTCTCTTTTAGCATCATTTTTGCACTACTATAGAAGAAAGAAATTCAGGAAAAAAGGGGTGAGGAAAAGTATGAGAACAGAAGGGAAAAGGGACATGATACCCGACTGGAATGTCGTGGTCACGGTTCGCGAAGGGGGATTTATCCGCGCTTGTCAGCTTCTGGAAGACTTTGGACCGGTCAAGCGGACAGAGTATTTCAACGTTCTGGTCATGAAGGTCGAGGAGATTGATTATCTATTAGAAACTCTTCGCCAGTGGATAACGAGTGATCCTTCTATTCTCACCTACCTGGCGAGAGTGATGCCGCTTATGCATACCTTCGATTTTCAAACCGTAGAGGAATTCGAGGCTCATGCGCAGGGCATTGTTTCCACCTGGCTGCCCACGTTAGCCGGAAAGCGCTTTCATGTGCGGCTGCATCGACGCGGTTTGAAAGGAACTCTTTCCAGTCAAACCGAGGAAAAACTGCTGAACACCTTCCTGCTCGAAGCCCTGGAGAAAGCGGGTACACCCGGACAGATTTCTTTTGAAGATCCGGAGATTATTATTGCAGTAGAAACCGTAGGGTATCGAGCGGGGATATCCTTGTGGACGCGGGAAGATCTGCAACGGTACCCCTTCCTGCATTTAGATTGAACGAGAGAGAAACAGTCTGTCCTCCGGTTCCTCGGCCAGGAGGGGAAGTCATGAGGCTGTCTGGTGGTGGAGATGGTCAGGGTTTTTGCTAGGGGAACTTTTAGCAGAAGAAACAGGAAGTGTCAACGGCATTACGAGAACACATTTCTCATAGCTTCCGCTTACTCAGGTCTTCCAACGGGTAGGGGAAGTGATCAACGCCTTGCTTGGTGTAAATAGGTGCATCAGAAGAGCCGGTTTCTGATCAGTTTTGTACTCACAGCCACCCGCTAAGCGGCGCAGCGTCAGTAGACCTCAGGTGTCCTTGGTCAACGCGTGTACTATACTAAAGCCATCCCCGGATTCTATACCCGTGGCTACATTATTTAAGAAATCTTTTTTAAGAGATCGACAGAGATGTCGAAGAGATCGACAAATCTTTCCCACATTAACAAAAAGAGGAAAACCAGGGCCTTTCGTCTTTGTTTTCTGCTCTTTTCTGGTTGAAAGACGACAATTTTGTCGTCTCCTTACAACATCCGTAGAGAGATTTTAGAAAATTTTGAGAGAGTATTCTCTTTATTTTTCAATATTTTCGTGTTCTTTTCTTTTTCCCTCTTCTTATTGGTATACTCTTTGCTCTGCTCAGAAGTGAGAACCGAGAAGAAGGCTGCTTGGAGTCTCCTCACTACCCTTCCTCGTTCCACGCGCGGGAGTCCTACAAGAGATTCCCCTTATCAAAGGGGGAATCCAAAAGAACTCGGGCAGTCTGTTTCTCTACACTCTCTTCCTACCTCTTATCTCGACCGTCGGCATCGAAAAATGCCGACGGTTTTTGCTTCAGTAAACCAAGGAGAAATGCTTGAGGTATGCTGAAACACCACCCATGGACGAGTAAAGAATCGGAGGGTCGGTACAAGGGCAAATGCGAGAGTATGGTCAACTTTCAATGAGAATGGAGCGGTATAGAAGACAAAAGCGCTCCTGGTTTGGAATGAGTATCATCGCTCTATTAATAATAAATTTTTCAGTGGGTTTTCTCATCGGGCAAAGTATCGAAACTCCTCCAGATCTGATGGCCTTTCGAGAAAAGTCTCAAGTCATAGCCGGTACTCAGAAAAAGTCCACTTCTCCTTCGAAAATATCAGCGCTCCCCTCTGTTTCTCCTCCTCAAATTCCTTTTCTTCCCAATCCTTGTTCACTCCTGAATCCACATGCTTCTGACCCGTCTCTTGATAAGAGAGCAGGGGTTTTTTCGCCCACCATGCCTTCCGCTCCAGAAAACACAGAAATCCAAGAATCGCAAAGCCTCTCTCTCCAGCCAAATCCGGACAGAAAAATCACCTCTTCTACTCCCCCTCCCGCTGATATCTATACCCTGCAGATAGCAGCCTTCCGTGAAAAAGATCGTGCCCAGCAATTGGTGGAAGATCTCCAAAAGAAAGGATATACTCCCTATATTATTGCTGCAGACACTTCACGGAAGGAATTCTGGTATCTGGTAAGAATGGGGGCCTTTCAAAACGCCGAGCTAGCTCGCCAGTACGCCCAAATCCTTGCTGAAAAGGAAAAGCTAGGAGCACTGGTCTGGAAAACCACGCCTTCTGAATAAAGAGAGTAATGAGACCTCAGCTCTGCTATTTAACTACCACAATCTCTACCTCTCCCTCTTTTCGCAGGATGTGGATACTGACATCCTGTTTGTGTCGCTCCAGGATAAGATCGACTACCGCTTTTCCTAGACGGAGATTTTTAATACGCACCCACTGTAGAAACTCGGGTAAAATGGGATGAGAAAAACAGATCCTCTTCTGGGAAGCTTCTATGGTAAGCCCCAAACAGGCTTGCAAAAGCCAAAACACCGAAGCCACAGCCCAGGACTGAGGAGCACAGGCCACTGGATAGAGTGTTGGTCCTTCACCGGGTCGTCGATGAAATCCACAAAACAATTCCGGGAGACGGTGCAGATCAAGAAAGAGAGTCGCATCGAATAAGCCACTGAAAATTTTGAGTACTCCTTTTTTGAAACCATATTGCGCCAGTCCATACGCAATCAAAGCATTATCATGAGGCCAAATTGAACCATTATGATAGGACATGGGGTTGTACCGAACGGCAGAAGCGGCTATTGTCCGAATACCCCAGCCAGAGAAGGATTTGGTGTCGAGAAGAGTCTGAGCAGTAGTCCAGGCATGCTCGTGGCTCGCTATTCCGGTGAAAAGGCAATGGCCCGCGTTGGAGCTCTGGACCAGACATGGACGTTTTTGTCCATCGAGTGCTAAGGCGTAGGTGGAAAGCTCTTCGCACCAAAAGGTCTGTTCAAATCGCTCCTGGAGCTGGTGGGCTTGCTGTCGGAGTAGTTCGCTCTTTTCTGGTTGATCTAATACTCTGGCCAGCTCCGCTGCCTGACATTTCGCTCCATACACATAGCTCTGGACTTCACAAAGAGCTATAGGTCCTTCGGCTAGTCGTCCATCGGCATGAAATACCGAATCCTGAGAGTCCTTCCACCCCTGATGTACAAGACCCTTCGAGGAACGGCGAGCGTATTCCACAAAGCCGTCTCCATCCAGATCACCATACGTATCGATCCATTGAAGGGCTAATTCGATATTAGGCCAGATAGACTTGATAAAAGGGAGGTCCTCTGTTTGCCTGTAATAATAGCCAGCGAGTATCACAAAGAGAGGGGTTGCATCTACTGTTCCATAATATCGTCCAAAGGGTACTTCTCCAAGCGCAGCCATTTCTCCTTTACGCATTTCATGAAGGATTTTACCTGGTTCGGCATCCTGCTCTGGAATAACCTCTTGGGCTTGGGTCGAGGCCAGATACGCCAGCACTCCTTTGGCAATCTCTGGATTAATCCACAGCGTTTCGAGAGCTGTAATAATGCCATCGCGTCCAAATACGGTACTGAACCACGGAACTCCCGCGTAGGGATAGGGGCCTACTTCTGTATCGGTGATCATCATCTGCAGGTCTGCCAATGAACGGTTTACCCAGTCGTTGAATTGCTCATTGGAGGTATAAAGATCACAGTACTGGGTACGGGCAGTCTTCAGGACGCGCTCGGCTTTGGTAAAAGCCTGCTCATAAGAGAGACGGAGAGGAGGAGTCATCTCCGGTGACTCACAGGCTATGGCAAGTGAAAACGTTTTGATCTCTTTCGATCTAAAGTGTAAAGTATACTGGAGAGTATCGGTAGAGATCTCTTGCGGAGCAGGAGAACAGCTTATTCGGGTTTGCCTGGTGCCTCCATCGAGTCCAGTATACGTCAACACCACTTGCGCTTTATCTACTACCTGCTTGTGCAGAGATCCCCTCTGCGCTCGCTTTATTCCCCGGACTTCGAAAATATCGGCAAAATCCCCATCAAAGGAGAGGGAGAAAGAGAGGTTAACCGAGGAGGAACTATAGTTAGAAAAGCGAAGCCGCTCGTAATATACACCCTGCCAGAGGAACTTGGCTCGAAAGATATGAAGAGCCCCATGCGGTAGCACAACCTCTCCAGCGCGGAAGATATCGGGATTGGTTAGATCCACCGCAATCAGAGAATTATCCTCTTTTACCGTGGAGCTCAATAGTAAGGGACGTATCGATCCCAATCGTAACTCCAGACGAGAAAGAAAACGAGTTCCTTCATGATAAATTCCTTGCTCTCCTTGCCCAACAGGCTGGATATCTCCAGAACGATCAAAGATCGCAAAGGTCTCTCCATGCTTCAGAACCCGTGTCCGATCATCGGTCAGGGAAGAAGTGGCAAGAATATAGTACTGATCTTTCACTCGGATAATTTCTTCCACAATAGTTTTCTCCCTCTGTTCAGGGGGCATCCTTAAGCAAAGCGAAGGGGATCTCGCGTGAGCCGAGAGCCTTCGCTCCGCTCAACATAACAGGAGGAATAACTTGAGAATCACTTTGTATCAGGCTATTTTTCTGGCTATTGCCGGCGTGGTCAGGTGCTCTGCACTCTCCAGGAGTTGCTGGTAAATCGCCAGATAATCCTGAGCCATACGGGAAGCAGAAAAGCGCTCTGCAAAGACTTGGCGGCATTGTTTCCGATTGATACGGGAGACTCGTTCGACTGCGTTTACCGCATCTTCCAGGGTGGTCACCGTAAACCCGGTTACGCCTTCTACCATGACTTCAGGAACCGAGCCACGGCGATAGGCAATCACCGGCGTACCACAGGCCATCGCCTCGATCATGACCAGGCCAAAAGGCTCTGGCCAATCAATCGGGAATAGGAGAGCATAAGCATTTCCCAGAAATGCATTTTTTTCTCCTTCGCCAATTTCGCCGACATACTCGATCAGCGGATCCTTAAGGAGTGGTTCTACTACCGCCTCAAAATAGGCCTGATCTATCTTATCTACTTTTGCTGCAATCTTAAGTTCCATGCCCACCCGTTTGGCTATTTCAATCGCTCTATCCACCCGTTTCTCTGGAGAAATACGGCCCAGAAATGCTAAATACTTCCCAGGAGTTTCTCTAAAAGTATAGAGAGCTTCCGGTAATCCATGATAGACTGTCCCCTGCCAGTTGATCCAGGGGAGGGGTTCGCGTTGAGCATTCGATATAGAGACTACTGGTATATCCTTAAATTCCTTATATAAAGGGATTAAGTCTGGGATATCTAATCGACCATGCAAGGTGGTGAGAGTCGGTGTCTTTTGCCTTCTGGTCAATGGAAAATGGAGATAGTCGATATGAAAATGGATTATATCAAAATAACGGGTATTTTTGAACACCAGCTCTAGCAACAGCAGATGATGGGCTAGTTGATCGATACAGTTCCGATCCAGACGGAGGGATCGCCGACAGGGAGCCACCAGGTGGGCTTTGGTGACCGAATCTCCACTCGCAAATAACGTTACCTCATGCCCCTGTCGAACCAGTTCTTCGGTAAGATAAGAAACCACTCGTTCCGTACCTCCATAGTATTTCGGAGGAACACTTTCATACAATGGAGCTACTTGCGCGATTCTCATCCTCTTGTCCCCCTTCTCACTCATTTTTCTTAACCAGCTAGATGGAACGAATTTCCTGTCGCATGAACACCGTATAAGAAATAGCAAAACAGATAACCGTAATAGCAACCAGAGTCACAATATAGGGAAACACGACCAGTATACTCTGGGTCAGGGGTAAGGGGCCGGCAAAGCGAGCCAGCGACAACTGCTCCATCCGGCCTATCTGAATGAACGGACGTGTGGTTCGACGCATCGGATTAATAATGGTCATGGTACCACTGGTGTAGAGTTCCATGGGTGACAGCAGAGCGAGCGCCCGCTCGATTCTGGTACGCTGGAGCACTGCCGCAAGATCGGTAGTCTCTGGCACCACTGCATTTGCCACGATACTGGCACCGAGTGGAATGAAAAAGGAGAAAAAGAGCCAGACGGCTAAAGCAGCCAACGCCGAAGTGGCCACACTCCGGAACAGAATAGAAAACAGAATGGCTACCCCAAGCCAAAAGGAAATATAGATAATGCTGAGCAGCAGGTAGATGAAAATGCGGCCTATCTCTTCCAGGCCAGGGACTACTCCTACAGTGATGAGCCCTAATCCGGTAATGACCAGCACAATGGATACCAGCATGAGGGCAATTACAATGACTCCCGCTAAAAATTTCCCATTTACCACCGTATCTCGGTAAATAGGCTGGGACAATAATTTGCTGAGCGTCCCTTCATTCCGTTCGCGATTGATCATGTCAAATCCCAGAATCAGCCCGATAAGGGGACCGAAAAAAGCGACAAACTGGGTTAAAGAAAACCAGATCCCTGAGGAGGTGAATAGCAGAAGAAAAACATGCTGCGGCTTGGCTATCCCTTCTAGCTCCTGTTTGATCTGGATACCCACCATATGGACGGTAAGCAGGCTTACCATAGCGATCAGAGCAAACAGGAGTAAGAAGCGATAGCTGCTAAAATGATCCGCCAGCTCTTTTTTCATAATGGTTTTGAGACCATGCATCGTTATGCCTCCTGGAAATACTTCATATAGATTTCCTCCAGCGTATGTGGTGCTCCATCCACTCCAAACTTCTCTTTCGCTAACTGCTCCATCGGCCCTTGTGCCACCATACGGCCATTGATCATAATACCCACCCGGTGACAGATTTTCTGAGCCTGATAGAGCAGATGTGAGGAGAGGAGAATGGTCATCTGTTTTTCTCGACAGAGCTGCTGAATAAGATCGGTCATACGATTAGTAGCCTCTGGATCTAATCCCAAAGTTGGCTCATCCAAAAAGGCCACCTTCGGCTCCTTAATCAAAATTTCCGCAATACCCAATCGTTGACGCATTCCCCGTGAATATGCATGAATCTTTTTTTCCGCCTCGTGGCGTAATCCTACAATCTCCAGCGCCTGATCAATACGTTCGTTAGCCTGCTTCTCTGGTATTTCATTTAATTCGGCAATGAACTGGAGCATCTGCCGCGCGTTTAAATCCCCATAGAAACCCATATTTTCCTGCAGATACCCTATCAGGCGCTTCACCTTTACCGGTTCACGTGTTGGATCAATCCCTGCTACCCTGGCCTTACCACTGGTTGGTTCAGTCAGACCGAGCAGCATGAGCAGGGTAGTGGTCTTTCCGGCTCCATTTGGTCCCAGAAAGCCGAAGATTTCTCCTTCATAGACACGGAAGGAGAGGTGATCTACAGCCACCTGACCGTTGTAGGTTTTCGTCAGATTTTCGGTTTCAATAATGGCTTGTGGTTCCATATTATCGCCTTCCTAACTTGCGAAATAACCCGGTTAATCCGCCGATGACCGCGACAATAATCACTCCCCCAATCCAGCCCCAGGCTGTGGACGCCTTTACCGTAGTCCGAAACTCTAATGACTTGGAAACTTTTTCTCCCTTGACATCTACTGTTACCGAATAATCCCCGACCAGAGCTTCCTCGTGAGGGGTAATCGTGACCTCCACCTGCTGAAGTTCTCCTGGTTCCAGGGCCTCGATCTTTTCCGGTTTGAACTCCACTTTCCAATTCTCCGGTTTGAAGCTCAGAAATTCGATATTATGATTGACCGCAGATCCAGTATTCCGCACATAGATGGATACATTGGCCGGTTTTCCCTGTCGGGTCTCCAGCGATAACAGCCCATTTGGGGTGCCTGCATCTAATTTATAGGTTCCGGTAAGCACGACCATAAGGTCGAGTTCGGCTTGTGCTCCTCCTCCACTCACCCGCATCTTGATCGGGTATTCTCTTGCTTGAGCCAAGAAGGAAGGCTTCACTTCAACCGAAACATTTCTACTCTGATTGGCCTTGATTTGGAGGCTGGTAATATACTTCGACTCGTAAGCGGGTTTAAAATTGATCTGCCAGTCTTTGGGCCCTTCTGCAAACAGATCAAAGATAGTATCTTCATCCAAATTGCTATCCACCTCAACGGAAAACTCAAAGGAGCTATCGGTTGGGCCACGAAGCACCGGATAAGTGGTATTGAGTACTATCTCTTTTTTGGAGGATGTTTGGGCTGTCTCTTCCTGTTTCTCTTTGACCGTCACCGCGATGGTTTCCGCCATCTGAAAACGGCCATCCCGGGTTTGTGCAGCAATCTGAAACTCATATTTGCCAGGTTTCACCTGATCCCCGGGCTCAGCTTTGAAAGTAAGGCTCTTGTTTTCACCCGCAGGAATGTGTACGCCGGTTACGGTAAATTTGTAGGTTTTAATGATCGTATCCCATCCGGCTGGCTTATCGGCTACCCATACATCGACTGTTTCTCCAGAGCGGCCTTTATTGTAAAAGACAATATTCATATCTATATTTTCGCCAACCGGAATCTCTATCCCTGGATATTCAACTGCCATAGTGATAAGCCGTTCTGGTTTTTCTTCCTGTTCCGCTTGAGCCACCATATACGGCCATTGGATCAGCAGTATCCCCAAAACCATAATGAAAATTATGCCCCACAAGTGATGCCCTATCTTGGTCTTCATAGCTGTACCTCCTGTTCATCTCCTCCTGCTTTATCAGAGAAATATAGCATTATCAATCAAGCATGCAAAGCCCTATGCTCTGCTCTGTGGCAACTTTAGAGAGGTTTGGCATACGACCCTCATCTCCACGCTGTTACCTCTATATGCACGCGTAGATAGAGATTGTGAATTCCCCATTCCGATAAGGGGATTTCCAGAATAGTACCCGGGAAGACTCCCGGAGGAATACGGACTGGAACCATTGCCTCACGCTCGATCATCCCCTGTCCAGCGCAAATTCGGCAGATAAATTCCCACTCATGTCCAGATCCTGCACAGGTTGTACAGGAGGTAAAAACCGGAACCCCCAGGCGAATTATACCTCCACGCCTGGCCTCTTCCGGAGACAGCAGCACCTGCACATTGAGCGCTTCTGCATGTTCGCTTTTGGGCACACCCCTCCCGGTAAAATTACGGAGCATTCGTTCCCACAGGGCATCAAAGGAAGGAGTAATGGTCCAAAAATCCTGAAAAAGCGATAGCGGATCACCGATCCATGGCTCCCTCCATCCACTCGCGTATCTGCGAAAAGGTTTAGAAATCAAGGGGTCTGCCTGAGGCCTATACCGAACCGACATTGGTTCTGGTGTCGGTTGTCTGTTCTCTGCCAGGAGTAAAAGCTCGTTGTACTTTCTTCGACGCGCAGGATCAGAAAGGACTTCGTAAGCTTCGACGATCTCCTGAAAAGCTGCAGTCCCTTCTGGCCCCACCCGATCTGGATGATACTGCTTGGCAAGCTCACGAAATGCTTTCTGAATACCACGCGTTGTTTCCGTACGGGATACACCGAGAATAAGATAGTAATCTTTTTGCGCCATAGTGTCGTCCCACCTTTTTCTCTTTCAAGACGGCCTATTTGGCTTCTCTTTGCGTGACTCCAAACCTCCCCTTCTCTCTATACGATTCTTCTTCCCCATCTTTTTTCATTGAACTCCTAGCGAGTAAGTCTGCAAATGTCATTCTGAGCAGAGCGAAGAATCTCCTCGTTCTGTAGCGACTCATGAGAGAGCCTTTACTTCGGTCCGGATGACATTCAGGAATCTATTCACTATAAGTTCATTACGAACTTTCCGTGTCCTGCCTACGAACGATACGTGCTATAAGAAGAAGGATAGCCTGTTTATCCGTAAGGTATGGTTTCACTTCAAAATGAATAGCAAAGGATATACCAAACCGAACTATTCTGGAGGAGCCTTGAGAGCGCAGGCTTTTCAAAGAGAATGCTAGAAGGGGGAGGAAGGTTTTTGTCCATTTGGCAACGGAGCGCCAGGGTCAATCCGGGATAAATAGGCGCTCTGTCAACGATTTAGCAGATAGAAGAACGATGTCCAAATGACAATACATTCTCCTCTCTGCTCCTGATTGTGCACTTCTGGATCTTCTTATCCGATCATCATCTTTCTGTGGTACCCATGGTTGTACACAGCCGGGTGGACAACGGTGGTACGACTTAAAACTTTTTATTTGGTATTTTCAAACTAGGGTAGTCCCTGGAGTGCACTTCTTAAAAGAGGAGATCTTCGATCAGCTCGATCTCTCTGCTCCGTTCAATAGTCTGTTCGATTTTTAACGCCTCTTGAAGCACTTCATGAGCACTGGCTTCGATAGGGAGTGAGATTGTACCAGCGAGACGTGAACGAACTCGCTTGGGGAGCAAACGAGATAATTCCGTGGTTGCTTCCATCGGACCGGCCAGGATGAGACGGTCTAAAGCATGGTAATCAACTAACCGATCCAGCTCTTCAGCCACTTGCTTCAAATGCCATCGAGCATGCACTTCCGCTTTCCGTTGGATCCGTTTTTGGGACCAGATATGGTCCGTTCCAGTTGTTTTCACATGCTTGACCTCTGCAGGAGCAAAGGCTTCGAACTCTTCTTCAATCTCTCCCAGAAAGACCACAAAAAAACGAGCCTGTGTCTTGTCAGTCAACACTACACCGAATCGTTCGTATTTATCTGTGGCCTCAAGGAGTGGGCGTATATATACCATCGTATCCCATCGGGCTAGATTGCATAAAGGGATGTGCAGAGAGCGCTCCCAGAAGAAAGATGCGGAGTGATCACAGAAGAGGACAACACTCTACCCTTGCGGTGTATAGGCATCGAAAAATTGGAGCACGTGCTCCGCATCTTCACGAAAAGAGAGACATTATTTCTTCTCCTCTATTTACATGATGTTATGCCTTTAGATCGTGTTCGCAACTTCTACCTGATATAGAATGACCCCTTATGGTATCACCCTGTCTGGTCTCATTTAGCTGGATTGACGAATGTAATCCGCAATTCTATTCTGTAAGGATTCGGGGACCTCTATATCGGCAGTGCTTCCAAAAAAACCGATACATCGCTTCGTCATCAGAGACTATCTGTTCTGACTCCAGCAGTTTTTGCCGTAAAAACTCACGAGCATATTCCAGATTCCGTTGTACCTCATCCTCATGGAGGCCGGTCACAGAGGCTATTTCTGTGATAGAGAGCTCTTCACAATAATGGAGAACAAAGATAGTCCGCCATACACAGGGGAGCTGGGCAAGAGTCTGATTAATATAGCGCTGCAGATCCCGGCTTTCTGCTACTTGTTCGGGAGTGGGGATATGCGGGTCTGGTAAAATGTCTTCCAGATGGAGCTTTTCATCCGGTTGATAAAATTCGTAAATCTCATCATCAAGCAGAACTCCTCCCTCTTCGAACACCTCTTCGGGAATAGTCTCTTCAAGATACATAACCTTGTCTCGCTCCGCTTTCAGACGTTTGATTTCGGAACCTAATTCTTCCAGCACCAGTTTCAGTAACCAGCGATCCACTTCCAGCGTTGGAGGACGTTGAGTGAACTCCCGATATCCACGCAATACCACAGCATCAACGATTTCTTGTGGGGTAAGCTCGCCAGGGAGGAGATCACCGGTCGCTTGAAAGTACGCCATCTCCCGACGCACGAAATTGTATAATTTTTTCAGATGCTGCTGGATAAGCAAGAGATACAATTCCCTGTCTCGCTCCGCCGCAGAAATATTTTCCAGTTTGACCTGTTGACGGAGAGGAAGTTGCTAGTGAAAAACCGGTTTCGCCGATATTAGACCATCTCTCTTATACCGAACGAAACCGGCATCTGAAGAGCTTCTCAGAAATTATTTCTCTACTGTAACAGTCTCGGGTTGTTCGATGGCCACAGCTAATTGTCCATCCTGAAGATCTACACGAATCAGAGAACCTTCCAGCACATCGCCAGCCACCAAAGCGCGAGCAATACGAGTTTCGAGTTCACGTTGCAAGAACCGGCGGAGGGGTCTTGCACCATAGACTGGATCAAAACCTTCGCGGGCAACATAATCTCGAGCGGCTTCGGTGATTTCAAGCTGGATATTGCGATCCGCAAGCCGTTTTCGAATTTCTGCAGTCATCAGATCGACAATCTTTTTGATCTCTTCCAAAGTCAACGGTTTGAACAACACAATATCATCTACCCGATTGAGAAACTCCGGGCGGAAATGCTGACGTAATTCTCTCACCACCGCATTCCGGGCTTCTTCCTTGATTTCACCCCAAGGAGTAACCCCCTCCAGTAGATAGTGTGATCCAATATTCGAGGTCATAATGATGACCGTGTTCTTAAAATCGACGGTGCGACCGTGGGCGTCGGTGAGTCGGCCATCGTCCAGGATCTGAAGGAGCACATTAAAGACATCGTAATGCGCTTTTTCAATCTCATCAAAGAGAATCACAGAATAGGGCTTGCGCCGAACTGCTTCTGTCAGTTGTCCCCCTTCCTCATATCCGACATAGCCGGGTGGAGCGCCAATGAGTCGAGACACCGTATGTTTTTCCATATACTCACTCATATCGATACGCACCATATTCTCTTCGGTGTCAAAGAGCGCTTCCGCCAGTGTTTTGGCCAATTCTGTCTTTCCTACTCCGGTGGGGCCCAGAAAGATAAAAGAACCGATAGGCCGACGTGGATCCTTAATCCCAGAGCGAGCTCGAATCACGGCATTGGCTACAAGTTCTACCGCTTCATCTTGACCAATCACCCGGCGATGCAGGATCTCATCCAGACGTAAGAGTTTTTCTCGTTCCCCTTCGACCAGTCGGGTGACTGGGATACCGGTCCAGCGAGAGACGATTTCAGCGATTTCGTCTTCGGTGACCTCTTCCCGGAGGAGTCGCTCACCCCCTTGTTTTTCGGTCAACCGGGCCTCAGCCTCCTTGAGACGCTGTTCCAGTTGGGTCAATCGGCCATATTTGAGTTCGGCCGCTCGATTCAGATCGTACTGCCGTTCAGCCTCCTCGATTTCGCGCCGCACCTGCTCGATTTCCTCCCGCAAGGAGCGAATCGTTGCAATCTCTGCCTTTTCCGCTTCCCATTTGGCTCGCATGGTATCCGCTTTAGCGCGTAAATCGGCCAGTTCCTTGCGGATATGTTCGAGTCGCTCTTGACTGGCTCGATCGGTTTCTTTGGCCAGCGCAGCCTCTTCGATCTCCAACTGCATGACACGACGGGTGATCTCATCGAGTTCAGCGGGCATGGAATCGATCTCGGTACGGATCATGGCACAAGCTTCGTCCACTAGATCAATCGCCTTATCCGGCAGAAAGCGATCGGAGATATAGCGGTTGGAGAGTACGGCTGCTGCGACCAGAGCGTTATCCTGGATACGCACACCATGATGTACCTCAAATCGTTCTCGTAAACCGCGCAGAATAGAGATCGTATCTTCCACCGAGGGTGCATCAACGAGAACCGGCTGGAATCGCCGTTCCAGGGCTGCATCTTTCTCAATATATTTCCGGTACTCATCCAGCGTGGTGGCACCGATGCAGTGTAATTCTCCCCGTGCCAGCATCGGTTTTAGCATATTCCCGGCATCGGGTGAACCTTCTGCCCGTCCGGCTCCCACAATATTATGGAGTTCATCAATAAAGAGTAAAATCTGTCCTTCACTCTCTTTAATCTCATTCAATACCGCTTTTAACCGTTCCTCGAACTCTCCACGGTATTTTGCCCCAGCCAGGAGTGCACCCATATCCAGTGAGAAAATGGCTCGATTCTTCAGCCATTCCGGGACATCTCCGCGCACAATTCGTTGCGCTAACCCCTCTACGATAGCCGTCTTTCCCACTCCCGGCTCGCCGATAAGTACTGGATTATTTTTGGTCTTGCGGGACAGGATACGAATCACCCGACGGATCTCCGCATCTCGCCCAATTACCGGATCCAGTTTGCCCTGTTGAGCCAATTTTACCAGGTTCACCCCATATTTCTCCAGGGCTTCATAAGCTACCTCGGGCATCGCACTGGTTACCCGTTGATGTCCCCGGACCTGGGTGAGCGTGGTGAGAAACTTATCTCGGGTCACCTGAAATTGTTGAAAGATCCGTCCTGCAGCGGTACTCCGACCTTCCTCAATCATGGCGAGCACGAGGTGTTCTACGGAAACATACTCATCTTTGAGCCGTTTGGCTTCCTCTTCCGCATTTATCAGTAGCTCTTGTAGCCGACGAGTGATATAAATCTTTCCCGCTTCCACCCCTGGACCCGAGACTTTTGGACGTCGATCAAGCTCTTGTTCTACCGCCTTTTTTAAAGCTTCTACAGGCACCTTCATACGCGTCAGCAAACGTGGGAGCAAACCATCTGTTTGCTCGAGCAATGCCAGGAGCAGATGTTCTCCATCTACCTCCACATGACCGTAGCGTAATGCCTTGGTTTGTGCATTATGGACGGCTTCTTGTGATTTTTGAGTTAATCGGTTTAAATCCATTGTCTATTCCCTCACTTTCTTTCTAAAAGTAAACGCAGATCGCGTATCGCCTCTTTGGCATAGTGCGTGCACCAAAAATCTCCTGCGGACTGATAAAGTAACAAGATTCTTCACGAAGTTTGTCCTGGAATGCGACGCAGGAGAGTCCACTTGTCATCCTGAATGACATGAAAGATCCAGCATGACCTTATGAGCTTTCCTCAGTACAAGTTCAGTTGTTGCCGCTCTTCTTGCTGAGCATTCTCAGCAGAATTCAAGTGACATTCACCCGGTTTTCATCCCTGATATCAACTATCCCCTGATTTTTCCAGTATGCTGCTAGTGCCTGGTCAAGCTTGTTTTTGTGCGTTCCTTTTTCTCCCCTCTCCCTTGAGGGGTTCAGGAGCGGACATCTTCCTTCCCCCTCAAGGGGGAAGGTTGGGATGGGGGGACAGGAGGGAACTTTTACACTCCCACCTCAATCCTCCCGAAGCGCAGCGGAGGGTTGCCCATTTGCCGCCCCCTCAAGGGGGAGGAAATTGATGGGTTCTCTTCGTGCGACAGGGAAGAGTGTAAATTCCATCGAGTCTCTCTGTCCGCCCCTGAACCCTTGAGGGGAGAGGGCCAGGGTGAGGGTGAAAAGAGGGAACAACTCACCATTTTCACCTTGACAAGACACTAGTGCTCTGGTAACTTCATTTTGATTGGTCATCCTGATCAAAAGCGAGCTGCTTCGCCTTCGGCTCCGCATGACAACTCATCAGAGCTTCCTTTCCAAAGTACTAGCCAAAATGGGCTAATCATGCTCCCTTTCTGTGGCTACGAACGTGGCGTAAAATGTGATACACGGGCCAGCTTTTCAAAAAGCTCCCGCTCTTCGGTGGAAAGCTGTTCGGGCACCATAATCTTAATCTCAGCGTATAAATCTCCCGCTTCCCCATTTGCTCCTGGAAATCCTTTCCCACGGAGACGAATCTTTCGACCAGATGAAGAGCCGGGTGGGATTTTTACGGTCACCATGCCATCCAAAGTCGGTACGGACATCTCTCCACCCAATGCGGCTTCCCATGGCGTCAAGGCCAGCGTAGTATATAAATCTCGGCCTTCCAGGCGAAAGCGGGGATGCGGTAAGAGCTGTACTTTGAGATAGAGGTCGCCCGGAGGACCTCCGCCGGTCCCTTTTCCTCCTTGACCGGCCAATCGGATACGTTGTCCAGGGCGGATTCCCTTTGGAATATTTACGACATAGCTTTTGGTTTCACCAGTATGCGGATCGGTGAGAGAGATCTCTCGACGTCCTCCCTGAGCAGCCTCTTCCAGAGTTAAAGAGATCTGGGCCTCCTGATCAGCGCCTCGAGCTACCCATTCCCATCCCTGAGCACCGGAAGCCCGTCGCCCTGCTCGAGTGCCGAATCGGCCTGTACCAAAGAGCTGCTCAAAAAAGGAACTAAACCCTCCAAAATCTCGGGCAAATGCTCCCTCTCCCCCACCAAAATCGAAATGGAATTCTTCAGCACCAGGAGGGGGAGTTCCACCCTGAGCTGCGGCTTTCCAGGCAGCGCCATAGCGGTCATACTTTGCTCGTTTCTCTGGATCCTTGAGCACCTCGTAGGCTTCATTAATCTCTTTGAACTTTTCTTCAGCGTTTGGTGCCTTATTCACATCAGGATGATATTTGCGAGCAAGCTTACGGAAAGCGCGCTGGATTTCCTCTTGTGAAGCCGTTTTAGGAACTCCCAAAATTGCATAGTAATCTTTAAACTCCATTCTTCCCCTCCTGGGCTCTCTCCTCTGGACGGATCACTTCCTCTACTGCATTTCCTGGTACAGCCCTCTTCACCTTCCTCTATCCTCTACTCTTCAGTCCTCCGTTCCATTATGGTCTCTAAGTAACTATGACTAAATTTCTTGCACTCTTCATCGCCATGAAAATGTAGGGTGGGCTGTGCCCACCAAGAATACCCCTGGCTGTGTTGGTGGGCGGAGCCCACCCTCCCTCTGGCTTTTGTGAAAAATTCTCAGTGATACTTACTTATGACCCATAATTAAATATGTTCCTTGGACTTAGTCATCTCGAGCGCAGAGAGGAGCTTCTCATTTTCCTCCAAGACATGATCAATTTTATACTTCATATCTTCTGCTTTGCTCTGTACCGCTTGTACCGCCTCTCGTAACATAGTGAGTACCCTGTCCAGGGAGGGGTCATGGTCGGCGAGGTTTTCTCGGACTTCCTTGATCTCGTTGACTGCATCCCGTAACAGCTCTTCTGCCTGGTCAAACTCCTCTTTTTCTACTAATCTACGAGCCCGGCTGATGGCAGATTTGGCGGCCAGGATCTGTACCCGTCCCTCTAATCTATGTACCTGCCGAGCAATCTTCTCTTCGGCCTGTTGGGCTCGCTCGATTACTCCTCCCTTCAGGGATGCAATACCCTCCTCTGCTCTCTTCTTTAATCCTTCTAATTCTTCCAGGGCCGAGTCGATACTTCTCTGTAACCCTTCGATGGTTTCCTCTTTGAGCGCCAGCAGTCTTTCCTGGATATGCTTGAGACGCTGGAGGGATTGCTCATATCCCCGCCGCATTTGCTGAATCATTTCCTCGGTTAGAGCCTTCTGTTTGGTACGAAGTCCTTCTATCTCCTGTCGCATTTCGTTCACAAGATGCTGAAGATCACTCCGACCACCCGATCTCCAGTAGGCAATGCTGCTCAAGACAAGAGCCACAAGGGCTATTATTAACGCAAATCCTGCCATGTCTTCTCCCTCCTTTTATGATTTTTTCTCTATTTAGAGTCTATTGAATTTTGCTTTTTTTGGTTCTTACTGATTCTTGCTGGCTACGGTGACCTGATCGACACTCCGGGTAGAATATGGACCGATCAGGTGTAACCCATGTCGTCGGAGTAGCCAGAGTTCTGGAATAATCTCCGAAATGATTTCTCCATTATCAAAAATACGGACGATGGAACTTTCAGACACCACCACCGCAATAGCTTGTGTCTGTTTGGTAATGGAGGCGGCAGCCATATGACGACTCCCGAGTCCCAGCGGTAGCTCAATCCCTTCTGATGAGGCATCGATGTAGCGACAGGCTGAGAGAACTACACCATCATCCGAGACAATAAATGCCCCATCCAGCTGAGCCAGTTCCTTGACCGTTTCCCTCATCTCCGGGTCCTCTATCCGTTTTTTCTCGGGTGGGTGGTGCCACAGGGGATCAAGAATAAGACATTTAGAGTGTTTTAAGGTTTCTTGTTCATCCGAGATGACGAAGAGGGTTCCTATCTTCCTTCCCTCTCTTCCTTCTCGAGCAATTTCTACCGCTAAGAGAATCACCTGTTCAAGCGTCTGGAGATTAATCCCTCGCTTGGCTGTACAAATATCCCGTAGTAAATCTTTTTCTGTACTGACCTGTTCTATACACCTATCTTCTCGTAAATTCATACCGTGTGAATCTCCAAAAGCTATGCTGACCTCTTCGACCGAGCTCTGTATTCTGCCTTCTTCAAGCTTTCTATACCGATTTTTTTGTCGCAGAAAGCCAAAAATTTTCATAGGCAAAAATTATACCAAAAAAGTAAATGTAACTGGAAGCTTGTTGTGGCTTGATTTCTGGGCTTCTAACCGGAGTAGAACCTTAAAGGAGATGTTACATTAAACTCTTAAAACATTTTACATTTTCTTAAGAAAGTTGACAATAGCAAACTAAACTTTTCTGCTCGAAATCCTGCCTCTCTCTTCAGCATCAGCCCAGGGGGGCTCCTTCAGTCTGTGCCGAAGGAGACATATCCGGAATTTTGTATTTTCGGATCTTTTTAAGCAGGGTAGGATAAGAAATGCCCAGGATTTCGACGGCACGGCTTTTGTTCCCACTAGTGTATCGTAATACTTCTATAATATGCTGTCGTTCTACTTCGGCCAGGGAAAGGGGACGGGCTGGAGGAAGAGCTCGAGTGGGTGACCGAAAAGCATAAGGTGTATGCGAAAGAGAAACCGGAGCAGCAGGGGTACGCAAATCTAGCCGTAAGGCCTGCGGGGGAATAACAGGATCTGGAGAGAGAATGGCAGCTCGTTCTACTATGTTGCGGAGTTCACGGATATTACCGGGATAGTCGTAGTGTAATAGCAACGATTCGGCTTCTGCAGAGAACCGGTATAAGGATTTGGCCAGCTTTCGACTCAGTTGATGCAGAAAGAAATAGGCCAGGGGAAGAATATCCTCTGGCCGTTCTCGGAGAGGAGGGAGAAAAAGGGGAATGACGTTGAGACGATAGAAGAGGTCCAGACGAAATTTCCCTTCGACCACTGCCTGTCCTAAATCTCGATTTGTTGCCCCGACCAGGCGGAAATCGACGGAAATATCTTTGGTTCCTCCAACACGTCGAAAGGTGAGGGTTTCCAGAGCGCGAAGCAACTTTGTCTGGACCAGCAGACTCATCTCACCAATTTCATCCAAAAAGAGGGTTCCATGATGGGCTAATTCCAGGATTCCATGCTTGCGCTCTTTCGCATCGGTAAACGCCCCCCGCTCATGGCCAAACAGCTCGCTTTCCAAGAGCTGTTCGGGAATAGCCGCACAGTTCACCTCGACAAATGGCTCACTCGCTCGACTCGATGTTTGATAGTGGAGCAGACGAGCAATCCACTCCTTGCCTGTACCGCTTTCCCCCTGAATGAGTACCGGGGTTTCTGGGCTGAGGGCTACTTGTTCAATGATCTGGTAGACTGCCTTCATTTGTGGACTTCGGCTGTGGAGGAAATCTCGAAATAGATGGGCGCTTTGGGTACTTTGCAGGTGGGCAAGACGCTTCTGGAGATGTTTTTGCTCTAAGCTGTTAGTGATCATGACGAACAGAGCTGGCAATAGGGCTGTCCTGACCACATAATCAAAGGCTCCGAGTTTAATTGCCTCGCGTTTTTCGTCATCATCCCACGAAGAGAGTACCACAATCACGGCGGGGAGATCATGTTTCTGTTCTTTCAGCCGCTGCAGGTGGTGCAAAAAGGTGATCCCAGACATATCGGGGAGTTGCCAGGCCAGTAAGAGCAGATCAGGCTGTTGCCGGCGGCACAGAGCAAGTCCCTGAGCCCCTGTGCCCGCATGCAACACGCGATAGCCCTCTTTTTCCAGAAAGGTAGTGACCTGTTTCCAGTCTCGTTCATCTCCATCGACAATAAGGAGCAGAGCTTCTACTGGGGTATTGGTATTCCCCAGGTACTCTTGTGATTGGGGGCCTATTTCGTTCAGCATACCTCCTTCCTCTTTTCACTCCTGCCCATTTTCTTATGGGAGAGCTTTTTTTCCTTTTAATCGAACTTATAACGGTGAATCTCCCCCATATCCTGCTGAGTCCGGAACAACATGGAAAGAAATCCTTTTGGCATCCCTTCCCGTTGTTCTGGAGGAAACTCCGCCCAGAGGGTCTGAAACGAAATGAGATGCCCTGCTTCGCTACTCGGCCTTTATCTCTTGCCGTTTCGCTTCCAGACGGGCTATTTTCGCCTTGAGCTCCTCGGGGCTCTCTCCAGATCCAGCCTGTAAAGACAAAGCAAATAAGCCGACCAGAGCCAGGCAACTTATCAGTATAATCCACGTCCGCTGAATCATCGCTTTTCCTCCTCTTGAGTCGAGTGCTAAGGAGCGAAGACTTCTTTTCTTCTGTTTCTCAGCGTCTGCCTGTATCAGTCCGGCCTTCCTTTTCTATTCGTCGTCGTTTATCAAGCTGTTCACCCTGGATCTTAGCTTTACATGGATCACAGATAATATCCGTAGCTGGTTCACCACATACACTGCAAAATAATGTTTTTTTCTTTTTTTTGTTCTGTTCCATACCTTTGCACTCCATTTCCTCTCCCAGTACTCGCTGGTCAGTGACCACCGCTCACTGATTACGCTCCCTCATCACTGACCACTCACCACATCCTAGTGTCCAGGGAAGCCAGGGAAAAAGGGTAACAGGATGGAGAGAGCAATCAGGAGAATAATAATCCATTCCAGGACTTCCATCCGCCGAGTGGTGGCTTGGTCCGAGATCTTCTCATAGATACTTTCCAGAGTTTGTAGCTTTCGCATGATACTCGCATCCCATTCCGCCAGATGAAACCGTTGCGAGATCAGCCGGTAGACACGAGCCAGATACTGATCGCCTAAGAGTTTCAGGGCATTATTCACTCCTTCAAACAGAAGCGCACTATCTACTTGTAATTGAGCAATTCGTCTGAGATCAGCGCTAGAGGATCGCAACAGGCGGAATTTGGTCCATGGGCTTTTGGACAATGCCTCATACGCTTCATCCAGCGCTTTATCGAGTTGCTGATCCAGGTAACGCATCTCCAGGAGTTCCATATTGGCAAATTCGAGGACTGCCAGCACATCGTCGGCATCCACATCAAACACCAGAGCCGCATTCCAGTCAATAATAGTCATATCTTCTGGACCAAAAGCAATCCGACAGATCAAAGCATCATCCACTTCCTCATCGGAAAGGGTGTGTCTTTCCGCCCGTAACAGTTGGGCAATTTCCTGCCCATACTTGGTCACAAGTTCCCTTACCGGACAAGGAGTGGTAAGAGACTCGATCTGAAAGATCGCATATTCTTCTACACAGTCAGCAATATTCGGTTTGACCACTGCCCGGCGAATAGTTTCCAGCAGTGTTTCTACCCGTCTTCGGGAATCAGCCAGTAACAGGGGATTATGCTCTAGGTTTTCGCTTAAATCGAGGAGCGAAGAAAATGATCCAACCAGTGGAATACGGTAACTGACAGAGATCGCCCCAAAATCATAGATGACTGCATCCACCTTGGTATCGCTGGAATACCCTCCCAAAGCTATAGGCTGAATTTCTTGCATAACCCGCAAAGGAGAAGGAGTATATTCAAAATAGCGGGGAGCTGGGTGCTTATGCTTGATCGTTTCCCGCTGCTTGGTCAGAACAATACAACGTTCAGCCTCATCCAGATCAATGGATAACCCCACATCGTACCCCAAAAGCGCATAACATACCCCTTTCTCCACATATAAGGTCGAGACCGGTTGTAGCGATTGCGCTAGTTTTTGTCCACTCGATGCAAAGCTCATGTTCAAAGGTATACCTTATTTGTTCAGAAAAGGCAACACCTTGGTATTGGGGAAATATGGATGTCCTGGGCGTCAAATGGATAACCCTGCACTACGCTTCGGGATGACGAATGGACTTCCCTCCGCTACGCTTCGGGAGCGAGGCGCTTTACCAAGGATGTCTTCTGAAAATGCACCAGGTCAGATCAGTGCGGTCGTTTCTATTTCTCAGCAAGTTGAAACAGATACACCATTGCTTTTTCCTTTGCGTCGGCTGGACTTCATGATATGATAAGAGGAGGACTTTACCCCTTTGGTCATTCCAGGCGACCGAAGGGGGGGCAGAATCTCTTTTTTAGTGAATAGAAGGAGAGAAACAGTGATTGCGGGTTTTATCTTTATCAAAACCGAACTGGGAAAAATGGAAGAAGTCGCCAATAAAGTGATCGAAATTCAGCAAGTCTCCGAGGTGTACTCTATTTCTGGACCTTACGATATTCTGGTAAAGGTCTACGTGGATTCCTATGAGGATTTTGTGAAAGTGATTCCAGGATCCATGCATGCGATTCCCGGTATTCGGGAGACCAATACCCTCATCACTTTTAACTCGTTCAAGTGATACAGAACGGTGTGCTCGTGGGAAATATGACTCCGGCAGAGGCGGTTCACGAACTGTCCCTGCTACGCAGCCAATGCAACCTTCTAGCCAAAAGGATGTGTTTATGCGATTCTGTTATGCTCATCGTCGATTTAGCCTATACCCAGAGAGTTTGGATAGTTGGAATCTTCAACCCTCTTCTTATAGTGATACCTTTCTCACCAAGATTGCTGCCATGGGATTTGATGGGGTGGAAGTGGGCATAGAAGTCTTTGATAAGATAGGAGGGATTGAGCAGCAGGTCAAAGAGTTTGCTCAGCGGCTTGCCGCTGCGGGAACTCCGGTAGTCTGTATCCGAAGTGGTGGAACCTTGACCGAGGCCAAACACGGCCTAGCCAATCAAGAGAAACAACTCCGGGCGATCAGATACGCTGGCTGGATCGGGGTAGAGATCGTCAATGGAGCACTCAGTGCGCCTTTTCGCTATCCGGGGAAACCAGGGTCATCGACCGGCTGGCCTGTGGCCCAGGACGCCAGCCGAGATGCCCGGTTAGCCGATTTTGATGCCCTGGCCCGCGTGTATCAACACGCTTGCACAGTAGCCGCTGATCATGGAGTTACTCTCTCCGTAGAAGTACACCAGAATTCCCTCGTGGATAATAGCTGGGCAGCACTACTGTTACATCAGATGGTAGACCGCCCGAACTTCGGTATTAACCCGGATCTGGGCAATATCTACTGGTGTTATGATCTCCCAGAAGAAGATACAGATGCCGCCATCAAGGCGCTGGCCTCCGTGTCTGTCTACTGGCACTGCAAGAACTTGTTGCGTGTCTATCATCCAGAGAACGAACGCGCAGTTTTCTTGCGCGTGCCGCTCCCCGATGGAGAAATCGACTACCGGTTTGCTATTTCGGCTATGGCGGCGGCTGGCTACAAAGGGTATATGGCGATTGAGGGGATACAGAAGGGTGATCAGTTTTATGCGGATGCGCGCAGTTTGGAGTACGCCAAGGGCCTTTGGGCAGAAGTGGAAAAACGCTAGAACATGATCCATGTATTGAAAGGAGACAAGCAATGACCCGTAAATCTTCTCTCGGAGTAATAGTAGTCTGTCTGATCCTGGTAAGCCCGATTTTTGTGCACCTTACCTTAGGGTCTAGTCATGAGACTACTGAAGAGACACCAAGAGATGAGGCTCGCGATGGATTTGGTGGGCCAGCTTTCGTCCAGCTTATGGAAATGGTAAGTTCTTCGGATATCCAATTTACTTCTGGCTCTAGTTTCCAGGATATCCCTGGAATGCAAATTGCCTTTACAGCGCCACGAACTGCCTGCGTCGTAGCGATTTTCAGTGGCGAATTCTTTGGAGGTGGCTTTTTAGTTGGATTACACGCATTGCTAGATGGAAACCCTATGGAGCCCCTGCTCTATAGACATGATGTCCCCGAAGATACACTGACTGTGGCCACTCCTGTCTTTTGGCGTTGTGGCGTGCCCTCAGGGGCACACGTGCTCAAAATCCAGTGGAGGCCAGAGTTTGGTATACAGATAGGGATCGAACATCGTTCGCTCGTGGTTCAAGGTGGCCAGGAAACCCAGTGATAGTTGGTGTTGGTATTAGAAGCCAGAGATGGGTCTTCTTTAGAGCGAGCACTTGTCTCTTTCGAAAGAAAGAGCAGATAAAGAACACATAACTAGAAAAATCATTTGCAATCGAATAGCCCACTTGTTATTATGCTCAAACAATGGAAAGCAAGACCTATTGCGACTCCAGGAATGACCACTACAAACTCTGACCGAAGAGGGAGCAGTGTGCGGGATTAGCGGTATTTTCCATTTTGCCTCTGACAAACCGGTAACACGAGCAGTGTTGGAGTCTATGAGTGCAATCCAGTCTTATCGTGGCCCTGATAGTGCTGGACTTTATGTGGAAGGACGGATAGGACTGGCCAATAGACGCCTGGCTATCGTTGATCGTGTGCATGGCTCTCAGCCCATGTCTAGCGAGGATGGCCTCTTTTGGATTACTTACAATGGCGAGATTTTCAATTACCGGGAACTGCGTAACACACTCGAATGTTGTGGCTATCGTTTTCGCACTACCTCTGATACAGAAGTGGTGTTGCAGAGTTATCAAGCATATGGAGCGAGCTGTGTTGAATATTTTAATGGCCAATTCGCCTTTGGCCTCTGGGATCACCGGCGCAATGAACTCTTTGTAGCGAGAGATCGTCTCGGGATTGTCCCACTCTACTTCACGGTTCAGGATGGTCAATTTCTCTTTGCGTCGGAAGCCAAAGCAATTCTCAGTCATCCGGCCCTCAAAACTGCAGTGGACGAGGATGGAGTGATAGAAACGCTCCTTTATTCTACACTCCTTGGTCGGAAGACCCTATTCCAGGGGATTGAAACGCTCCCGCCTGGACATCGCCTTCGTGTAAATGAGGCTGGCCTTCACCTAGAGCGGTACTGGTCGCTGCCAGTAGAAGGTGAATCTTCTGGAGAGCAGGCCGAAGCTTATTATAGGGAGCGATTCTGGGATCTGCTCCAGGATTCTGTACGCCTTCGCCTCATGGGAGAAGTTCCGCTAGGCGTGCTTTTGAGTGGTGGGATAGACTCTAGCACTATTGCCAAACTTGCCTGTACCTATCTGGATCAGCCACTCCACACTTTTACTATCGATTTTTCGAGCCCCTGGAAGCAGGAAGAGAACGATACCTCTTGTGCCATGCTTATGGCCCGCACCCTCGGCACCGCTCATCATACATTTCAGCTTGATTCCGAAGCCTACTTCGATGTGCTGGAACGACTCGTCTGGCATGTGGAACGGCCTTTTAACAAAGGGGCTGCTAGTATGTACCTGCTTTATAAGTCCTTACACGAAAAGGCCACCGTCATTCTCTGTGGTGAAGGATCTGATGAGTTGTTAGGCGGCTATATTGGCTCGAGGGGACTTGGTCTGGACCAGGTGCTGCAGGATAGGGAGATTCGGTTCTTCCCCTGGGCTCCTTACTGGCAAATAGTCCTCCGTCTGCTTTCTCCAGAGATTGTGCACACCTGGCGTCCCACCGAGCGCTATGCCGAGGCCTTGGCTAGTGTATTAGCAGATTTTCCCACCCCGGACCTCCTCAATCAGGCCTTAGGCCTCTATGTGCGCTATTTTCTGCTGGAGCTGCTGGAGATTCATGATCGGACCGGATTAGCGTTTGGAGTCGAGGTACGTCCACCATTTCTTGATCATCGGTTGGTCGAGCTGTTGGCTCCCCTTCCTTCACGATTTAAAATCCGCCATGGAGAAGGAAAATTTCTATTTAAGCAAATGCTTCGGGACTTTCTTCCCCCTGCTATCCTGACCCGAAGTAAGTCTCATCTGCCGATTCCACGTGACCCTCAAGCTGTGTATCGTCAAATTGCCTTGACCAGAGAGCTTTTGCTCGGGCCACATAGCCAGACTCTTCGCTATTTTGCTCAAACCAAGCTTTCCGATTTCCTGGATGGTCGAAATGGCTTTGAAAATATCCCATTCGTGGCCAAGTGGCAAATCACCTTATATCTTATTACTCTCGAATATCTACATCGGATTTATCGGCTCTGAAAACCAGGGAGGGAGAAGGGAAGGAGCTGTGAGGATAGCGGTTGGAAAGGAAGCAGAAACTAACGTGGTGAGTGCTAGGAGATTAAAGCCTCTTATCCACAAGACAATAGAGCAAATTGAATCTCTGCAAAGCAGGCTTCAAGTGGTTCCGCTTTCTGCTCAGTCATGGGATGGCACCTTACAGGGTCGCGAATATCTATTTTTAATAGTGAGCTTTGTCACGCTCTTCTGGCTTATCCCTCTCCTGAACTTTGGGATTCTTCTCGGGACTGCGCTGGTAACCTATGGTATTGGGGAATCGCCTCGAAAACGAGGCCAGAAGTTAGGGATTCTGATTGTGGTCCTTGGCGTTTTTGTCTCTCTTAGATCTTACTTTCCACGTCCAGCCATCCCTTATGTGCTCTGGGGACGGCAGGCCCTTGAGGCTTTCTTTATTCTGCGTTGTGTAGATTTCGCCCTGAACCAACGACTGGATACCAAGAATCTAGGTCCTTTAGATCGTTTCGGAAGATTTTTTTTGTGGATCTTCTTCCTTCCAACAGTGTTTGCTGGTCCAGTGGCTTCATACCGGGATTTTTATTCTAGCTATCACCCAAAGATAGTGAATTGGGGTCAGCTTGTTTTTCCGAACATGGTTAAGATCGCTTGGGGGGGAATCAAGTTTACCATACTGACGTCAATTGTCTGGCGTCTTTCCCATAAACTATGGTCAGTCGCTACAGCCCCGAACACTGATCTGTTCTTTCTGGGATCTCTGGATTCTCGCTTGCTTGTAGGAAGTACCTTGGGGCTTGAGTTAATCCTCTTCTACCTCATGTTCTCTGGGTTTACAGACATGGCCATAGGGTTTTCAAGGCTACTAGGCTTTCATCTCTATGAGAATTTCGATCATCCGTTGTTTTCCACTAACCCTTTACGGTATTGGAAAACCTCGAATATTTCCACCTATCGATGGTTGATGACGCATATCTTCCTGCCATATTGGGATCATTCTCAGGTCACGGCTAAAGTGATCACTACTTTCCTAGTTAGTGCGCTGTGGCACTGTACGGTGGTTCCTTTAGGACACTGGGAAGCAGTGTTTCAAGTCATGCTCGCTTTCTTGATATTTAGTGTCATCATCGCCATGAGCATGAAGTTCTCCCAAACCACTAGAGGGATGCACAAAGCCTGGATGGAGCACCGCTCATGGTTGTTGCAAAGCCTTGTCTGGCTTGGCAAGGTAGCCATCACCTTTTGCTTCATTGCACTTATTCATAAGCTATTCTGGAATGGTTTAACCGGTCGTCCACTCGCAGCCACGCTGCAGGTGTATCAGCAGCTCTTTTTCGGAGTAAGATAACAGAGGAGCCTCTCGGTTGAGTGTTGTTGGAAAGATGCCGATCTATCTAAACCGCAGAGGCCACAGAGATCGCTGAGAAATCCGAAAAAACTTGCGAACTCAGCGTTCTCTGTGATGATGACTTTAGCAACACTTTACAGGGAGACTACCGATAACTGAGTGAAGAGATTATGGATAGAGAACATACCAATATAGAACGAGAGTTGAAGACGTATCTCCTGCAAACTGCTCTAGCGGACCGGAAGCCCATCACCGACATCAAACCGGATGACTCATTCATGAATAATGGAATTCTTGATTCTCTCTCCTTGCTTGATTTTGTTCTCTTTATCGAGAGGAGATACCATATAAAGATTCCCGGGGAAGAGATTGTGCCAGAAAATTTTGACTCCCTCGCGGCGGTAACCGCTTACCTCTACAGAAAGCTTGAGAGGAGGGAGTAAGGATGCACAGAACGAATTCCGCCGAAAATATGCTAACCCGATTCCGGCACCTGGTGTCTCGTATCCCCGATCGTCCAGCGTTGCAAACTGGAGAGCAGGTCATAACCTTTGCGGAGCTTGAGGAACAAAGCGAATGTCTCGCTTATGCTCTTTTGGATGTGGGGGTGGCGCCTGGTGAACGCATTGCTCTGCTTCTCAGCAACTCGGCTGCTTTTATCCTTGCTTACCTCTCTATACTAAAGACTGGTGCAGCGGTGGTTCCTATCAATCCCATTGCTCCCCTGCCGGCGATCCTGGGAATTTTGGAAGATTGTACTCCTACCGCTCTCTTCCTGGAATCTCGTCATCTTTCATTTCTTACCGCTCTTCGCTCTAAGGTTTCTACTCTGCGGTTGGCCTATCTCGTTGGGTCTCGAAATACTCCGGAGGAGCCAGGGAGCATTCGCGTGCAGAAGATGGAATCCCTATTAAGGTTCCAAAGGAAGAGAGAACCACTTGATCTCCCAGGCAATGACTTGCTGGCTGCCATTGTGTATACGAGTGGCACCACTGGTTTGCCCAAAGGAGTCATGCTTTCCCACGCCAACTTTGCGGCGATTGAAAGAGCAGGACAATCTTTGCTCGATCTCAGCGCCAGCGATCGTATTGGGATTGTCACTCCACTTTTCCATCTCTATGGTTTACGGGAAATCGGTACCGCTCTTGGTGTTGGTGCGACGGTGGTACTTCCTTTTGATATGACGTATCCAGCCAGAGTGCTTGAACAATTCCATGCTGCCCAGATCACCGGCTTCTCTGCAGTACCGAGTGGTTTGACCCTGGTAGTAGACCGTTATAGATCTCAACTGGCAGCCTGTGCTCCTCATCTTCGTTATATCACGACAGGCACCGCTCTGGCGTCTCCCTCCCTCCTCACTACCGTACATGACCTCTTACCAACGACGCGCCTCATTGTTACCTATGGTCTCACCGAGGCTAGCCGGGTCTGCTGGCGAGAAGTAATTCCGCCAGAGCCTGAGACCATGGTTGGTGCAGTAGGGCAGCCTTACCCGGGAGTAGAAGTGTGGCTGGTAGACGAGGTAAACGGTATAGGGCGAGTAGCGGTCCGGAGTGCGCTGGTCATGCAGGGCTACTGGAATCGACCGGAGGCGACCAGGGCTGTACTCACTGCCGAAGGGGACCTTTTGACTCCCGACTATGGACGATTTGCTCCTGATGGAACTCTTTTCCTGTTAGGTCGAATGGATGAAGTGATCAATTGCGGTGGTGAGAAGGTGAGTCCAGAGGAAGTAGAATCCGTGCTTCTCCAGCATCCGTCGGTTACGGCAGTAGCAGTGGTCGGTGCTCCTGATCCTACCGGAGTGCTTGGTGAGGTTGTGCGCGCCTTTGTCGTTTGCTCTCCAGGAGCATCGGTATCGGTACAAGCGTTAAAGGAGCATGCCGCAGCGAGACTTGAGTCGTATAAGGTACCCCGGTGGATTGAATTTGTTGAGCGCTTACCTCGAGCCACGTTAGGGAAACTGCAACGCATACGGCTTCGTAAAGGAGAATAGGGAGAGAGATAAAATGAACCGGATTGTTTTAGAACTCCACCCAGATCACTCCGAACCCTGGAACCCGAAGAAATACTATGTAGACAATCTGTTGTTAGGATTGGCCCTTGCCGTAACTACCCAGTTGTTGCTGGTGCATTTTGTGGGGATGACGGGGTATGGAGTTTGGGTGATGATGACTAGCCTGGTGCATTTTCTAATTTCCTATCTCTTTCACTACAACGTGCTCCAGCGAACCTTAACGACCCGGAAGAAACAATTTACCTTCTTCTTTACCTTTCTGCCGCTGGTAGTACTCTTTCCTCTCATCTACTATAGTGACTGGGTGCCCAGATCTCTGGCTACCTACCTCTTTATGGTCTATTTCCTCATTCACCTCGTACGCGACGAACATTTTGTTTATGTACAGCGGAGCTCTAGCTTCCGGCAATTCACCCTCAACAACACATTGCAGTATCATACGGTTTTTATCATTCTTGCTCTGTCCGCTTTACTCTATGGCAACTATGTCCATGCCATTTCCCCTCAGCTTGAGAGAGAGTCCATTTTCCGGTATATTCCGGTATGGACCTTTTATGCATTCCTGCTAGTCCTTACAGCCTGGGGTATCGGTTCGGCGTATTTTGTCTATGGCAAGGATATGGTTATTTTAGGCCGGATGATGGGCTATACTCTCCTAGTCGTTTGTAGCATTCTCTTCTTTTATCGCGTAGGAACTCCTTTGATTTCTGTCTCTGAATTCAATTATCTACTCATCTACTATCACAATATCGCCTGGTTTATCTTTGGAATTGAACGGATACTCTCTACGACCCAAAAAACAGATACCACAGGTAATCACTTACGGCCTGCCTCTCCTACGGATCCGTTTCGGAAGTTCAAACAATCGATTCCACACTTTCTTGGTTTGATCTTAGGCATCTATCTCTTCCTCAGTCTACTGTATGGTTTATCACAACTCGAACCATTCCGATTCCTGACCATTATGTTTCATATGAAATATATGCCTCTCTGGGCATTTCCTCATATTACTATGCATTTTTATCCAAAGAAGTGAGAACATGTTCACAATCATTGGGATACACTACCATGCCGGTTGCTCGAACTATTGTTGGGCCCGACTTCGCTTCGCAGACCCACCAATGCAGTTCACCTGCGTAGCGAAGCGGAGTCAGGTGCAACTGCATTGGTGAGCAATAATTGCATGGTTACTCTGGATTTCGTTTAAATTTTGCGCATTATTTTCTTTTCGATAGTCTTCTTCTAACATGTTCTCAACAGAGAATAAGCGCGCATATAGAGGTATCTGGCAGTTATTGGCTTTGCGGGTATGGTTTTTGCTAAATTTATTCTTGGCTTTGGGGATAATGAACCTATAGTGGTATGGTACTCTTGGTATCCAGAACCCTTCGCTTTGCTCAGGGTACACTCTGGGCAAAGTTGCTGCAGAACCAATGTAAAATGCTCCTCTATCATCTTAGTGAAGGAAGAGTGAGAGTGTTCTCCGGTCTTCCCCTGTGCGTAGCAGGTTCTTTTGAAAGACCGATCTTGTAATCTCCAACTAGAGAAAGGAGAAAAACCATGAAATTTTTTCCAAGGAGCATCTGTTATGGGCTAAGCATACTGCTTGTGCTCGGTGTCATGTCCCTGCAAGTCATGGCTGAGGAAAAATCTTCCGAGATTCTGCAAGCAAAAGAATTTGGTGCCGCGATCGGTCCAGAGCCGGCCGATCTTCTCTTTCCGGACGCCATCTCCAACTTGCAAGGATTTGCCAGTTTAGGTAACGATCCTAATGCTCCCATCTGTTTTGACGCCACTCCGCAGAATACCTTTGCTCCCGGAGACCAGGTGTGGTTGAATGTCTTTTTTTCGGATACGGTAGAAAATGATCGACTCAACCAGTATGACGTGACTTATGGGGTGAGACTTCCCTCAGGAGAGATACGAGTCGTCGGGGAATTTAATGAGTGTGACCTTGATTTTTCCGATATTCCTGTTCCTCCTGGTTTCCCCGTCGACTTTTGCTGTGCTCTTAGAGGGCAGATTCCACCGGGTGCTCCGCCCATCACGGTTGATTGGGGAGCCAGAGTCATCAAGGTCCAGGATGGTAGCCAGGTTCAGGGACTGTTAAATTCGTTTGACATATTTATAAAAAGGTAAAGGATCTTCAAACACAGCCATCGACCGTTGGTCTTCAAAAATACAGTCCTTCGATGGCTGTGCGTTTATGAAAGAAGCGATTTTATCAGTGGCGATGTTTGAGCATGGAACTGTGCTAATCGCAAATAAATCCGTTCCTTGAAGAGCTATTCCTACTATCTCAACGAGATTTTGTCCTCCTAAGAAACCGAAGCAGCGAAAAATTCTTCTTTTGTGAGACATACTAATCATCATGAGATTCTTCGCTCCTTGCCGTCGCTCAGAATGACATAGACGAGTATTAAGGAGCCAGATCGTAAATCACCTCATCCTCATCAAAATCGGCAAAGCCCGCAGTAAAGACTCTTCCCACCAGATGGTGTAACCCAAAGTGACTGGGAGGGAGAAACGATGGTACAGTCTCTGTGAAAGAGCGAGTAATGGTTTCTCCTCCGGTCAAGGGAAAAGTGAGTGGCCCTTCGAAGGGAGTTTCCGTGCCATCAGGATGTCGGACAAAGGTCTGGGCAGTGACTGTTTTGGAGGAGGTGCTCAGGTTCGTTATGGTCACCTCGTAAGGGACAGAGTCACCTGGATTGATGTTGGTGGAACCAAGAGGGGTAACTTCGATAGTAACTTCTGATTGGAGCTGAAAAGCTCTGTTGGCATTGAGACGACCGCCGGTCAAGACTGGAAGTCCAATCGGATCAACACTTTTGAGGATACGCCACTTCACCTCGTTGTTCGTTAACGTCGGATCATCCGCTAAGAGTAAAGCAGCAACTCCTGCTACATGAGGTGTAGCCATAGAAGTCCCATCCAGCAAACCATAGGCATTACCGGGCAAGGTACTGAGAATGCTCACTCCTGGTGCCCCTATATCAACAGACATCTGGCCAAAATTGGAAAAACTGGCCATTTGATCATCGTCGTCTGTTGCAGCTACTGCAATAATATTGTCTAGAGGATAGCTCGCTGGGAAATGCGGTTGCACATCGTTATTTACTCCATCGTTTCCTGCTGCAGCGACAAAGACGCTATGTGAAGCCCTGATCGCATCCTGTTGGGCCTGACTGAATTGTGTCCCACCGTAGCTATTATTCGAAACCCGGACTCCGAAGTTTGTATAGTATTCGATAGCGGCGATGATATCTGCAGTTCGAGCTGTGCACAAGAAGCCTAGAAATGCACCAAAAGCTCGCAGAGTCATGAGCTGGACCGGCCAATTGACTCCGGTTACGCCAATCCCATTATTTCCTACCGCTCCCACCGTGCCTGCGGTATGAGTTCCATGTCCACCACAAGCCGGACTCGTATCCGTGGGATCGTTATCATTATCCCAGAAATCCCATCCATGGACATCATCAATAAAACCATTTCCATCGTCGTCGATACCGTTTCCCGCAATTTCCCCAGGGTTCGTCCACCGGTTAGCCCTCAAATCCTCATGATTGAGATCCATCCCGGAATCGATGACCGCCACCACCATTGAAGGAGAGCCTGTAGTAAAATTCCACGCCTGCGGGGCATTGATATCTGCGTCTGGTGTTCCCCCAGTCTGCCCGGTGTTGTTCAGTCCCCACATCTCCGGATATCTCGGATCATTCGGAGTTAGATCAAGGTACTGAAGATAGTTCGGTTCCGCATACTCCACGGCCGGGTATTGTCGAAGCTGAGTGATTACTTCTGGAACCCTCAGACCAGAGGTAATCTGCAGATGATAAACCCCAATCCGTTTGAACAGGCGGATAACTTTCAGATCAAGCTGGGTTTGGATGGAAGCAATCGTTTCCTCTGTAACCTCTGGTTTGAATTTGACCAGTAACTCATCCAGCACATATTCTACTTCTCCGGCACTCTGGGCCATAGCGATACTCCAGAATCCCATAATCAGACTCAATACTACTACCAACCCTGTGATGAGAAAGTGCCTTTGTTTCATCCGTTTTCCTCTCTTTTGTATCCATGTTGTTGTTAGATCCTAAAACTCTCTAACTCCTGGTACGCTCGCATTTCTTATACGCTCTGGAAAATGTTGACTTCTGGGCGGCGATTCACGAACTACCCCTGGAAGTTTTCAAGGACATAGGATCCGCTTTATGAACAAGGCGGTTGGACACCACAGGCAATACCGTGATCGTTGAAGGCTTGCCAAATGCGGCAGGCGTTCGGTGTGCCATTGGCAAGATTCCCATCATCGTCGTCAATGGCCAGGAAGACCGTATACCAGTTGCTGGCCCCACAGCCATTGACCGTTGCTGCTGGATTGCATTTCCCGCCGGATACCACTTGATAGGCACTCTTGGTTGGGAATAAGCTATCATACCAGATCTGCTTCATAGTCTTCCACCCCGGATCAGTCCCATACTCCGCAATGAGCAACTGCGTCAGATCCCAGACCGCACTACTGGCGATATAGCTTTCGCAGTGGCCTTCATAGCCCATTGGTCCTTGATAGGGGAAGAAAAAGGGAGGGACCTGGAAAAAGGGACACTGGAAACGGTCACAGTTCATACCGGCATTGTTCTCCACCGTATTAGGACGAGCAATAGTGGCTGCACCACCGCTTGCAAAGGGTGTCATATCCCGCACTCCAGTGCACCCAGTCGATTCGCAATTGTGACAGACAACACCAGGTTGGAAGTTTGGGCCAATGCAAGAATCGCGGGTCTCTAAAAAGGCCGTGATGTCACCCAAAGCCTCACCAGAACCATTCTCGTTGGCCGCACCACCGGTATTATCATCCAGCCCGTGGCCAAATTCGTGTAAGGCGACCGCCGCGATTTCCCCGGTATTGGAGCAGCCATCACCAGAACGGAAAAAATTCACCGTCTCACCATTCCAGAAGGCATTACAGGTGTCTACAATATTAGTATTTGCCACCAGATTATCAAATAACCACGCATTGTTAGGGAGGAACTCTACGACGGTTTGTTTGATGCTCATCAGGTGATAAAACACGTTACGAGAAGCGTGGGTATTGCCAGCACCGCCGATCCCTGGGGTCGTACAGTCTGTACCGCTGCTGGTGCCAAAGTTGAGATTGCCATCCGTATTATTTCCTAAGCCACTGAGGCCACAGGTATCGTTGGTAGAGACAAAGGGACCGCTTAACCGCGCTCCAGCTCCCTCTCCTCCATAATTATAGATGCCATGCTCGTTACTAAAAGTTCTGGTAACAATGCCATTAAGCAAATTGCCGATTCTGATAGCGACAAAAGGGCGCACTTCTTCTACATCGGTATTCGTATTGGGGTAGATACCACCGGACACGAGGGCATCAACATATTTGTTGCGGTCGAGCAATTCAAGCACTGAGCCAGTATGGGCATCGACCACACCGCGATAAGTGGCCAAGTCATCGGACAGGCGGAAGTCTACTTCCCACACTAGACGATAATTATACCCAAATCCAGGTCTACCCCTATAGCGCTCACCAGGAACCTCACCCTCAGTCAGTTCCGGGTAAATTTTCAGTACACTATTGTGTAGCACTTGGGCTGCCGATTGCTCCACACCAACATGACGCAATACCTTTGCTTCTGCCTCTGAACCACTCACTTTGGGCTGTACGTCGAGCTGGACATCACCTACGAGTTCAGTGCCGAACTGCACGATATTCCCATTATTCACCCGGAAAAAAACCTTTGCTCCACGGATGGGGATACCGTGATAGAAAACTTCAAAATCAATGAGCCACAGGCGTCCATTGGAGTTTGTCGTACTGTCCGGGTGCCGGCGTAAGTCTCCTTGCGCCACACGGAAAAGCGCTGCATGCGCCTCAAGGAATTTCCGGAGCAATTGCTCAACAAGCACTATATCAATGGACTGTCCAGCAGGGAGACCCAGGTCCGTCATGGTGAGGTGGTTACCAGCTCCGGGCAATAGAGGTATGCCCACCCCTTGGATCAGGTGAGGACGATTACCACGTTCATCCCAAGCCACTTCCCAGTGGTTAGTATGCTCCTGGAAGAATTGGGTTATACCGGCCAGGGTCGAAGGCGGGTTCTCCCCCATGGCATAGTGCGTCACAGAGGGGATGACCTCAAAGGCCGGGTGATAGACAGCAAACGGGACAGAGCCAGCCACACTGGTCCTCCCTGGCGAAGAAGTGGGTACGGTCAAAGCATTTAGAGACGGAATAGACCACATCAGGCTACCCAGAAAGACCAATAATAGAGAACGTCTGTATTTCATCTGTTCTTCCCCTTTCTGCGGAATTCTTAGACTCCCTCAATACCCCTTACCTACCAGTTTATATTAACTTTATAAGATATTACGGATAACGAGGGGTGTCAAGTGCCAAAACAATGAGACATCAGGAAAATAGTTCTTGACAGAGCGGGCTTCCTATGATTATGATATGGTGATGAGAGCTACACTACGAGGGCGGTAGCCCATCTTTAGGAGGGAGAGAAGGTATTTTGTCCTGACAGTTTGCCCAGCTAACAGCGTTTTCAAGAACAGTAACAATGGAAGGTTGTGTGCTGATTAAGGCTTATCATAAAGTTTTAACAGATTACTCTATCGTAAAGACTTATCCGTCTTGCTTTCTCTATAGGAGAGATTGTAATGAAAAGATTTCATCATAATATAATCAGTATAGCTTTCATTTTGCTACTTATTATTCTCTCTTCTAGCTTTACCCTGGCTCAAGAGGAACAGAAAGGGATTTTTCGTAATATTTTGATAGTTTTTATGCCTCCAACTCCGGAGCAGGAACAAGTCATTGCCGAAAGACTGGAACTGACTGAGGAACAGCGAACGCAAATGAAACAGCTCAGTGACCGGTATCGGGAAGATGCTACCACTTTGCGTAATAAATATATTTCGGTCTACAATGACATTGTGACCTTAATGGAACAGACTGAACCAAATCGGACGGTAGTGAACGAAAAACTCAAAGCATTTCATAATGTCCATCAGGAGGTTCTCTCCAGAGAAATTATATACTGGATGGATTTTAAGACGATTCTCACTCCTGAACAGAACAAAAAATTTTGGAATATTTTTGAACAGAGCAGAATCCGAGGCTAAATGTACTCACTCGCTCTCGCTGTCTTCCTCTGTATCTTCTTTGTACCTCTTGCCCTCGCTCTCCCTCCTGGATTCGTGGTGCAAACGGTGATCGAGAATGCCGATTTCCCCTCTGCCATGGCCTTTACGCCAGATGGCACAAGGCTCTTCTATACGGAGCGATTCACCGGGAACATCCGGATCTATGATCTGGTATCCCGGGAACTCCTCTCTCCGCCATTTGCCACTGTCGAGGTGGTCTCCTCCGGGGAACGGGGTCTGTTAGGAATTGCTCTGGATCCGGATTTTGAAACCAGTCCCTTCGTCTACGTCTTCCATCATCCCTCCCCTGCTTTTGGCAGAATCACCCGTTTTACCGATAGCAATAATAGCGGCACAGGTCCGATGATTATTGCGGATCACATCCCGGCTGCTTCTATTCATAATGGCGGTTATATCGGATTTGGACCGGATGGGAAGCTCTATATTACAGTTGGAGACAATGCCGTGCGGTCCAACTCTCAAGATCTTACCGTCATCCCGGGTAAGCTGCATCGGATTAATCCGGATGGAACAATCCCGGCGGATAATCCCTTTCCAGCAAGTTCGATCTGGTCTTACGGACTCCGGAACAGTTTTGGATTCTCCTTCCACCCCATTACGGGCAGCCTCTTTCTGAGTGAACCTGGTCCGAATACCGACGACGAGATCAACCGCATTGTACGCGCTGGGAACTATGGGTGGCCAGCAGTGTTAGGGTGTGCAGACGACCCAGGTTTTCTCGATCCGCTCCTCTCTTTTCCCTCCATCGTTACCCCTAACGGAAACCTCGTATTCGCTTCGAATCGCTATCCAGCAGAGTTTCTTTATGCTCTCTTCTGGGGAGAGTGGAATACCGGGCACATCCGGCAGAGCATTCTTGCTGGCAGTCCAGATACCGAAGCGAAACCTCCTGCTCCATTTCTAGATGAAGAAGATGGGGTGAACAGTATCCTTGATCTCAAGATGGGTCCTGACGGAAACCTGTGGTTCAGTACTCCAGATTCTATCCGCCGGATTATCTACACACTCCCCCTCTCTTTACCGGCCCTGGCGCACAACGGAACTCCGGCCATTGGCAATCAAATTATCCTCAGCCTCTTGGGGAATCCAGGCGAGACCGCCTTTCTCCTCCTCAGTGCTCCTGACCCTGCGTTCCGGCGATTGCTCCGCTTGGGGAGCATTCCAGCGTCGGGTGTGGCCTCTCGGATTATAGAAATTCCTGACGATCCTGACCTCGTAGAAAGGCTTCTCGTGATTCACGGGGCCTCTATCGATCCCTCTGGTCAATTTACATTCACCGATCCGCTGGAACTACTAATTCTGGATACAGAGCCTTCCCCGACCTGTCTCGAGGTGAGATAGAGAGTGATGCTTCTCTGGTTGGTCAGCGGGAGAGGTTTTATTTTTAAAAATGCAAGAGGGAACGAAAATGTACAAGGTAATGCGTCGAATAGCGAAAATAATCAGAGTACTTCTTTACGTCCAATGGCCAGGAGGAGGGCAGTCTGCTCAACAAGATACATGGGGTGGTCGATAATTCTCTCTAGGCATTCTGATTCACATATCCTCCCCGCCGTGAGGGAGGATATATCACTTACATTTCCTCCCCCCTTGGGGGGCGTCAAATGGACAACCCTTCGCTTTGCTTCGGGAGCGAAGCGAAGGGTTGTCCTATCGTCATCCGGGAGGAAAAAGTGGGGAGAATATACGTTGCTCTCCCAGAGAAAGGAAGTTTGATATGAAAACCAAAAAAGTCTATACAAAACCTCGCCTAAAGAAACTAGGGTTACTCAGGTTGCTCACGCGGTTTACCTTCTAAACTCTAAGGGAGTAAACTATAAAATGTCACTCTGAGCCCTTCGCTTCGCTCAAGGATGACGAACGCACTTCCCTGCGCTTCGGGATAAACTTCGCGAAGAATCTCAGAATTTGCAGCAATTTCAGTGAGATCCTTCACGCAGTTTATCCTGAGGAACGCGAAGGGTTCAGGATGACAAAAAATACTCCACTATAAATTCTCTGATACAAAGTGGAAAAAGGCTGTCAGTAGATGATTAGACCGGAGAGTTACCCTCGACGGCGAGAGCAAATTTTGGCCCAAAAGGCCTCTGATACTCTCCTTCTGCTCAATGTAGATAATGGAGAGTATTATGCCCTCAACGAAGTAGGGAGCAGGGTGTGGGACTTGTGCGATGGAACACGAAGTGTCTCGGAGATAGTGGACATGCTCTGCCAGGAGTATGAAGCTCCCTCTGAGATTATCGAGATAGATATTCTGGAACTCTTGCAGGACTTGGTCCAGGGGAGGATGATGGATGAAAATCAGTAGACGAGTGAGAATACTGGGGCACTTCTCTACGCCTGGGGATATGTCTCTCTTTCTCCAGATTTTGTTCTTCGCCCTCACTGTCCCTGTACTCCTTCGGCTACTGAGGCTTCCTACGATAGCAAACGTAATCGAGCCCAAACACGCTCCTTCCACTCCTGATACTAGGCAAGTACAAAAAACCGTGCATTATGTGGACCTGGTACTCCGGAAAGGAAAACCGTTTATCCATCCCGGATGCCTTACTCGTGGATTGACGTTATACACTTTTTTGCGAAGAGCTGGACTGAAGGTCACGCTCTGTTTTGGTATAGGAAACCTTGGAGAACAAGCTGTCGGCCATTGTTGGCTGGTGAAGGACGGAGAGCCTTTTCTAGAAACTAAAGACCCGAGACTCTTCTTTACTGTGACTTACAGTTTTCCATTATGAAGGAAGAAGCCGATCGTTGGCATTGTATAGCTATAGGCCAGGGACAGTTCAATCATGAGAAACCTTAGCTATACGAACTCTTACACGTTCCATGGCTTGAGTATAGCGATCTTTACCAATCATCCTGCTGTGTTGACTGCCCTGCAGGCCCGATTGAGGCAGTTCACAAGCAATAAAAACGAAACACCCGATCTTGTCTTCGAATTTTGTTGTATCCCGGATAGAGAAAGTCATCTCGTCGAAAAGCCAGTCGGACAAACACGACCTGTCTATGAACCGCCACTCGGTGAAGTGGTTTATGCCCCTGATCTAGACTCTCTTTATATCGACTATGCCGATCGAGTGAGAGTCTGGTGTATCCCTGAGAAAGGGTATACCTGCCTATCTATCCTCGCGTCAGAAGTCCAGAATCTGTGGTTGCTCTCCCATCCCCTCTTCACCCTCCCTTTTATCGAGATCTTAAAGCGCCGTGGATTCTATAGCATACATGCGGCTGGCCTCTGTATTGATGGTAGAGGAATCCTTTTTGCTGGCCCGAGTGGAGTGGGGAAATCCACCCTCGCTCTTGCGCTGTTGAGAGCCGGTTTTGGATTTCTGGGGGATGATATGCTCTTTCTGAGATTGAACCGAGAAGGTCTCCGCGTGTTGGCCTTTCCGGATGAGATTGATTGCACCGATGAAACGGCTGATTTATTTCCAGAATTGCATAGCCTGTTGTCCCTATCGAAAACTCCTGGATGGCCCAAGCGGCAGATCTGGGCTGAAGAGATCTATAAAGTAGATGCGGTGTGGGAATGCTTGCCAGCAGTCATAGTCTTTCCACGAGTGGCCAATACCACCAGGAGTATCCTGATCCCTATAGATCAGGATGAAGCCCTCCTGGAATTGGCACCAAACGTTTTGCTCACAGAGTGTCGTTCCTCCCAGGCTCATCTTGATGCGTTAGCACAGCTTGTAAGAGAAAGTGTTTGCTATCGTCTGGAAACGGGAGATGATTTTGATTCCCTTCCTGAGCTTTTACGCGACGTGATAGCATAAGAATTTCTTGGTGAGTAAGTTCCTACCCACGGTTCGCTTATTTTTGTAACTCATTGAAAATGCGGCTTTCTGTAGGAGCGGTTCACGCACCGCCCCTACTCTTTCTGTCATTCTGAGTCCTTCGCTGTGCTCGGGATAAACTCCACGAAGAATCTCGCCCTTGAATACTAAAGGCTCTCAAATTTCCACAGCTGGCACTCGTCCAGAAGCCGAGTTACTCCTCTGTTGTGCTCGGACCCACATGGACCCTGAGAGAGCAGAGCGGATCAAGATTCTGCTCACAGGAAACATCGAGTGGACGTATTTGCTCCACCTGGCTGCTCTGCATGGGATAATGCCGCTCCTGTACTGGCACCTCAACACGATCTGCCCAGAAGCCGTTCTGGAAAGCTCCTTCGATCTACTCCGGGATTACTTTTATGCTAACGAGTTCCACAATCATTTATTAACTAGCGAATTACTCAGGATTCTGCAGCTATTTGAGAAACAGGGGATTCCCGCCATCCCCTATAAAGGACCGGTTCTAGCTGCCTCTGTCTACGGCAATCTTTCTCTTCGACAATTCGGTGATTTAGATATCCTGATACACAAGCGGGATGTGCAGAGAGTCCAGGAGTTACTTGTCGCTCAGGGATACCGTCCATGGTTTGCACATTCCGACTATCATCGAGGCTTCGATGGAGAGGCGAACAGAATTCATCTGGAGATTCACTGGAATCTTCTCCCCAAATCCTTATGTTTTCCACTTGACTTCGAGCGCTTGTGGTAGCATGCTGAGTTGATCCCTCTGGCTGATACAAAAGTACCTAATCTTTCTCCAGCGGATTTGCTTTTGATCCTATGTTCACATGGAGGAGGCAAACATCACTGGAGAAGACTGGGATTGATCTCTGATGTTGCTGAGTTAGTTCAGGTTCATAGAGAGATGGATTGGGAATGGGTCATGGAGCAGGCCTATAGGTTGAACTGTACACGAATGCTTTTACTCGGGCTGCTCTTAGCAAGCGATCTCTTGCAAGCACCTATTCCGAGGAATATCTTGCAAAGAATGCAAGCTGACCCGACGATAATCTCGTTGACTAGAGAGATACGTGGACAGCTCTTCTCTGAAGCGGATTTTTCGCTTTGGGACATTGAAAGGCATATCTTCTACCTCAAGGTGCGAGAACGGTTAAGGGACAGAGTGGTGTACTTCTTTCTCTACCCGCTTCCTTATCTCCATCGAGTAATGACTCCGAGCGAAAAAGATCTGGCATTTCTACCATTACCTCATTTTTTCTCTTTGTTCTATTATCTGCTTCGGCCAATCCGATTGATTAGAGAACATGGGAGGAAATTGCTAAGTCTATTAAAACATCTTCTGGTACCCTTATGAAAAGGGAATGGGAAAAACGTTAAAGGATTTAGTATAGTGAAAAGCCATAAAGTTATCTTACTCTGTATCGATGGTGCAACCTTCAATATTATTCTTCCTATGATAGAAAAGGGAGAGCTTCCTACCTTTAAAAACCTCATGGAAACAGGAACATGGGGAGAACTTATGTCTACGTACCCTCCTCATACCGTACCAGCTTGGATTTCCTGTGCCACTGGGATGAATCCAGGCAAGTTTGGCCTTTTTGATTTTCGTAAGGATTCCCATCTCACATATGATGAAGGGAGAGTAGCATCTTCAAGCGACATCAAGGCAAAACCCATCTGGGATCTCTTAAGTGAGAGGGAGAGAAAGGTCACTGTGGTCGCTATTCCCCTTACCTATCCCCCTGTGCCGGTTAATGGCATTATGATTTCTCCGGTAAGACTTATAGAGCCTGACAAGATAAAAACTTATCCACCCGAACTTGCTGATGAATTATTCGAAAAATTTGAAATCAGGTCTGCCCTACGTAAAAGAAAGGACTTCATGGAAATACACACAGCAAGGGTGGAGAGTGATTTAGAGAAATTTTTGGATACGACTGTGGCCTCCGCTCATCTAGTTATTGAAAAGCTTACCGAGGTTACTCTTTACCTTTTAGCAAAGTACGAATATGATTTTGGTATGTTTATGCTTCCTATTGATGCCTTACAGCATCACCTTTGGTGCTTTATGGATGCAAAGCATCCGGCCTATGATCCTGAGCTTGCTCATAAATACGAAAAGAGTATTCTTGAAGGGTATCAATGCATAGATGCAGCTCTCCACAAGATAGTGAGCCAGATAGATGACGATACTACGCTTATCCTAGTTTCAGACCATGGATTTGGTCCTCTGCACAAGATCTTTCATCTAAACAGATGGCTCATGGAGCAAGGATTACTCAAACTTAAAAGAGGAAATAGATATTCGTTTGTTCCTACAAGGATTCCTCTCAGTAGTTTTCTCCAGAGAATAGGACTAGGATTTATAGCAAGAAGACTACCAGAGGAATGGAAAATCAGGAGAATTCCGGTTATAAAAAGAAAGCCGAAAACACTTCTCGAGCTTATTGACTGGCAACACACAAAGGCCTATGCAACCTCTTATGCACTTAATATTAATTTGAAAGGGAGAGAACCACAGGGTATCGTAGAGCCTGGTGAAGAATATAACGCTCTGATAGAGTATATACAAAAAGAACTCAGCACATTGAAAGATCCGGATACTGGACAACAGATTATAGAGAGAATTCTTGAAAAGAAAGAGTTGTATAGTGGTCCTTATACAGAAGATGCGCCAGATGTCTTACTCTTCTTTAAAGATCCTAGATATGCTATTAGAAAAGAGCTTTTGTATCCCGCATTATTTAGGAAACTCAATCCTGAAGATCGTATGACTGGTCATCACACTAGTTTTCCTAAAGGGATATGTATAATAAAGGGCCCTCATATAGTCTCCAAAAGTAAACCGAAGGGAATGGAAATTATAGACATAGCGCCGACTGTTCTCTATTTGATGGGTGAGCCCATTCCTGAGGGGATGGATGGTCGAGTGATAACAGAAATTATTAATCCAGAATATCTTAAACTACACCCCCCTACCATTGGATCCTATTGCAACTCTCTAAAGGAGAGTTCTCTACAAGCTGAGGAATTAACTGAAGCGGAAGAGGAAATTATCAAGAAGCGTCTTAGTGACCTTGGTTACATGGGATGAATGTAGATAATAGGGAAGGGAAAGGCAGTACTCGTGATTACAAGTAAAAAGAGAGTTTTAGTAGTAGGTCTTGATGGAGCAACCTTTGATATTATAACGCCTCTAGTAAGGGTAGGAAGATTACCGACTTTTGCAAAACTTATGAAAGAGGGTACGTGGGGAAATCTTAAATCGACCATTCTTCCTACGACAGGACCAGCGTGGACTTCTTTCATGACAGGCAAAAATCCTGGTAAACATGGTGTTTATGGGTTTTATTCCTTCTCCAAGGGAACGTATGAGACGCAAATAGTTACAGAACACTCTATTAGAACAAAAAAAATATGGGATTATCTTGACGATGAACGGATAGGGCTGCTAGATATTCCCTTGACCTTTCCCCCCCAAGAGATCAATGGTTATATGATTTCAGGATGGCCTGTGCCTTCAGAGGAGAGTATTTTTACTCATCCTCCCGAGTTGCATACGGAAATAATCCGTGAAATCGGCGGATTCATAGTAGAAAGACCTCGTAATGTGCTTGGCTACAGACAGGATAAACCGATAGAGTCCCTGCAAAATCTTTACCGGTATACGGATATGCGGAAAGAGGCAGCTCTTTATCTCCTAAGAAAGAAGGGACCTTTTGATCTCTTCATCGTGGTGTTTCGGGGCACAGATTTTATTCAGCATGAAGCATTCAAGTTATTTGATGAGGAGTATTGTAAGGCAAATCCGCTGATAGCCAAGAAATTTAAAGAGGTGATCTTCCAATTTTATGAGAAGATGGATACGATCTTGGCCGAATTAATTCAAGCCATGGGTAACGATGCTATCACTATTGTGATGTCAGACCATGGGGGAGGCCCCATGAAAAAGAGATTTTATATCAACAGATGGCTCAAAAAGGAAGGCTTCCTCTCTCTGAAACGATACGCTTCCTCAAACAGCATCCATCTCTCTACTAAACCCTTTTCTGCGTTCTTACAAAAGATGGGGCTCTCTTTTTTTTCTCCTCTCCTTCCAACTTCTGTACAAAATATCCAGATTCCTTATCCTAAGCTACGTCGAAAACATCCCTCTTGTCTCATAGATTGGAAGAGAACAAAGGCCTTTGCTAATCTTACGTGGACTGATGAGGTGATACGTATCAATTTATGGGGTAGAGAACCAGAAGGAATCGTTCGTCAAGAAGAATATGATGCAGTAAGAGAAGAGATCATAGAAAAGCTTTTGGGTATAGTAGACCCAGAGACAGGAGAAGCAGTGATTCAAAGAGCTTATAAGCGGGAAGAGATCTATCATGGGCCTTACGTGGAAGATGCACCTGACATCTTGATATTGACTACGGAGACAAGTTACGTTTTTAGTCCTTCACTCAGCGAAGGCGTTATTTTAGAACGCCCTCTAGATCCTGCTCCAGCTCCACATAGAATGGAAGGGATTTTTTTCATACACGGCGAAGGTATTAGAGCAGATCAGGTATTAACGGGTTTGCATATTGTTGATACTACCCCCACCATTCTCTATCTGATGGGCAAATCTATTCCTGATAGCATGGATGGAAGGGTGATAGCAGAGGCAGTAGAGGAAGAATATTTTAAGAAAAATCCTCCTACGTACCATAAAGAAGAAAATGGTGAGATTATAAAAGAACAGATAGAATTCTCCACAGCAGAGCAAGACAGCATAAAAGAAAGACTAAAGGCCCTAGGATATATGGAATAGAATTTAACAAATACTAATAGGACCAAGGAAGATTTGGGTAAAAAATGAAAGGGGCTTATAGTAGGTTATTGATCGTATTGGCGATTTTTTTACTGTCGGTAGGTGGAGTTATTAGCCATAAAAAGTTGGTAAACTCTCGTCCTCAACAATCCCAACCTGTTCTGCAAGAAAATCCTAACAGAGAGAGAGAGAGAGAGAGAGTCACCCTCTATAACGTCACCGGTCTTGGCGAAGACCTTGGCGGAGGAGACTCCATGGCCAATGTTTCAACGAGATAGTAGACATACTGGGAGAAGCGTATTCTTAGCGAATGAGAAGCTCAGAAAGAAGTGGGCTCTTAAACTTAATAGTATAGTAGAAGCTTCTGTAGTGATTGGTTTAGATGGTTCTTTGTATTTTGGTACTTATGACTCAAATTTCTACTCTATCTCGCCAGCAGGTGAAATTCAATGGAAGTTTCCTACCCGTGGGCCAGTGAGAGCAACCGCTGCCATTGCCAGAGATGGTACCATTTATGTTGCCTCAAAAGATGGCTCTCTTTATGCCCTGAACAGCAAGGGAAAGGTACAATGGATAAAAGTACTTTCTCAAGAATCGTTAGACTCATCTCCAGTAATAGGATATGATGGTACCATTTTTCTTGGTTCTCATGACGAACGCCTCTATGCAGTAAATCCTGACGGTACAGTAAAATGGGTCTCCGTATCCCTCGGGCGCATAAGCGCTTCTTCTCCAGCACTCGCCCAAGATGGTACAATCTATATCGGTTCTTATGATGGCCATTTGTATGCTTTAAACAAGGATGGACAGATTCAGTGGAAATTTCAGACCTCTGGAGGGATACGATCATCACCCTCCATAGCTGATGATGGCACTATCTATATTGGGTCAAGAGATGGAATCTTATATGCTGTAAACCCTGACGGAACATTAAAATGGAAATTCAAGACGAATGGAGATATCCGAGGCTCTCCAGCAACATCTAAGGCCAGTAATATATATTTCGGTTCATGGGATGGATCTTTTTATGCTGTTTCTTCGGCCGGAAGATTACTGTGGAAATATGACACAGGAAAACCCATAGAGGGTCCAGCATCTTTGGATAGTGCTGGTAATATCTACTTTACTTCAACAACAGCCTTTCTCTATGTACTCACTCCTGATGGTGATTTGAAGCAAAAGCGACCGACTTTTACCTTTATACATGGCGCTCCAGTTATTGACGAGGATGGTTCTCTTTACTTAACGGCAGGAACATCACTGCTCGCTTTTGGTATTCCCTTGCCCTCTCTTGAGATGAAGATGGACAAGACTGAGATCTCAACACAAGAACCTATCAAAGTAACTATAGAGATTAATAATAAGCAAGGGGAAGATATCTCTCTCAATCTAAAGATTTGGGTAGAATTTGTGGAAAAAAACTATAGAAGAGTGGTTGGTATCAAGGATGAGCAGCTTGTATTAGGTCCCGAAGTACGAACGTTCGATCTCCTTCTTAATCCCTTTATCGAGAATGGCGATGAGGGGCTCTATAAGGTTAAGGTGAGAATCATTTCGCCGCTAACAGGGAAAACGATTGACTACAGAGAAACATTCTTATACCGATATGATAAGTAGAAAAGATCAGGGGAGCAAATCAGTTCACTCTGCAATAAGCAGAGAGGAGAGTAATGGTTGAGCGGGATAGGTTAAGAAGGGCAAGGAAAATCCTCTTTGTCCATCAGTTGTTAGCGATGGGAGATGCATTCTTTCTCTCTCCTATCTATAAAGTCATAAAAGAGAATATACCAACAGTCGAGATTGCCATTCTCACGAACCATTATTCCATACCTTTTGTCAAAGCTATTCCTTACGTTGACCAAGGGTACTCGTTAGAATCTCTCTGGAGAAAGGATTCATCCCGCCTGGAAAGACTTTTTTATCTGTGTCTATTTCTCTTTAGAAATCGTTTTGATGCAATCGTATTGAGAGGGGACAAACGGATTCCGCAAAGAGTGTTCCATGTGGCCGCAAAGATTTGTCGGCTGCACATCATCTCGATTGGATCCTATCTGGAAGAGGAAATTACAGAGACTAGACATATCGTAGATACATACTTTAATATCCTTGAACGGATGGGGTTTCAGGTAAATGAACGTGGACGTTTGTATGTCGATTTACCCAATTCTGCTCTCTCAGAAGCCAAAGTCTTTTTAAAAGAAAGGATTGACCGATTAGTTGGAGTTGATCCTATTAGTCAAATGAAGGTCAAAACCTGGCCTCCTGAGAAAACGGCTACTCTCATAAAGCAACTGAGAGAAATGTCTTATGATGTGGTTTTATTTTGCACGGATAGTACATTTATAGATCGAGTGCAGAGTTGCTTGAACAACGAGCCTATAACAGTGGTAAGCTATGTCGATTTCTCTCTCCTCCGAGGAATCATCGCCCTCTGTCATGCCTTTGTGGGAGTGGATACAGGGCTCACGCATCTGGCGGCTGCCCTTGGAGTGCCGACGGTAGGATTGTATGGACCAACCTCTGGCATTATATTACGACCATACAACGCAAAGGGAATCGCTATACAAAGTTCAGTGGATTGTCCTTACTATAGACCTCTTTCTCTCTTTTCTCCCAAAGAAAAGTTTCAGGAGTGTTATATAGAAGACAAATGTAAACTCTCCATGACAAATTGTGTGCAGGAAATTGCAGTAGAAGAGGTCATAAAAGCTATTATGAGGCTATTAAAGGAGAGTAAACACCTTGGTGCATCATGAAAAATTATAAGGAGTATAGAGTATTGATCCAACGGGGTAACTTATGAAGAGAATATTTATCCTTGGGTTGGATAGTGCCACCTTCGATATCATCTTGCCCATGGTACGTGAGGGAAAGCTTCCTAACCTTTCTCCCTTAATTACTGAAGGAAGCTCTGGCCCTCTTCAATCTACGATGCCTCCAGTAACTCCTCCCGCTTGGGTGTCTTTTATGACCGGGAAAAATCCTGGAAAACATGGCGTTTTCGACTTCTATGCTTCTCCCTCTTACGGATACGTAAGACCCATATTAAATGCAAGATATATCAAAGCAAAGACGTTGTGGAAGATCCTCTCTGAACACGGAGTACGAGTGGGGGTCATCAACCTTCCGATTACCCATCCCCCTGAACTCGTAAACGGTTTTATCATTCCCGGAATGCAGTACTCGTTTGAGGGAACAGACTTTTCCTACCCTCCTGGATTACTGCAGGAGATCAGAGAGAAGCTTGGTGAGTATAAGGTCGTTTTTGGCGATCTGGAAAGTCTCTATACCAATAAGCTGGATAGATTTCTTCAGGAATGGCGGGATATTGTAGAAATCCGCAAACGGGCGATCCTCTACTTGATGGAAAGAGAACCGTGGGATGTCTTTATGGCGGTCTTTTATAGTATCGATGCTATCCAGCATCATTTCTGGAAGTTCTTTGACTCAACACATCCTCTTCATGATCCTGCTCTGGCACAGAAATATGGGACGGTGATCCCGGAATTCTATGAAAGGGTGGATACCGCCATCGGTGAGATACTTTCTAGACTCGATGAAAATACCACAATCATTGTTCTCTCTGATCATGGTGCTGGCCCAGAGAAAGGAGCATTTTATATTAATCGCTGGTTAGCTCGAGAGGGTTTTCTTTCCCTTAAACAAGGATTCTCCTTTCTATGGCGGATACGGTTCCCTCATCTCTTTTATAAAATCCTCCGGAGACTCCGCTTTCCCGGTATTGCCTGGACAGTCCCGCTTGACCAACTCAAGACACTCGGAAGAATTATTGACCCCAGGGAAGGTCTAAACATCCCTTTCTTTATCAATTGGGAGAGGACAAAAGCCTATGCAGGGAATCACACGGAACAGGGGATCTATATTAATCTAAAAGGGAGAGAGCCATCTGGGATTGTAGAAAAGGAGAAAGAATATGAAGCCCTGCGCGAGTCCATCATCAAAAAGCTCCGTGAGACGAAAATAGGAAACTGTGGAGAGTCTTTCACGATAAAAGCCTATAAGAAAGAAGAAGTCTACTATGGCCCTTATAGTGATGACGCTCCAGATATCTTTGTCGAAATCCAAGGGGGAGAGTGTCTCCTCCAAAAGGAGATCCACCATCGGGAGCTCTTTGGTCTAGCGGATAAAACCTCTGGTACGCACCGGATGGAGGGGATGCTTATCCTCAAAGGGAACGAGATAAAAGCGCATCACACTGTCCAGGGAGCACGGATTATTGATCTTGCTCCTACCATCCTCCATCTCTTAGGGCTTCCAGTTCCAGAAGATATGGATGGAAAAGTGCTGACAGAAGTGTTTACCAAGGAATACCGAGTACATCATCCTGTCACCTATGGTCCGGCTTCCCTGATTACAGGAGGAGAAGAAGGAATCTTCAGCGAGGAGGAATCAGAACAGATCCGCAAGCGTTTACGGGATTTAGGATATCTCTGATGAGACAAATCCTTCGCTATCTCTACAGACACTTTCTTCCGGCCAATCTTCGTCAATCTCTTGACCTCTTCCCTTATCTCCGGACAACCACAAGTCTAGAAGGGGTAACCGAAAAAAAGATCCTCGTTCTTTCTCCACACGCCGATGATGATGTCATTGGCTGTGGAGGAACTCTCTATCTTTCTCATTTGCAAGGGGCCGAAATTACCTCTCTTTATCTGACGGATGGGCGCAAAGGAAATCTTAGATACAATGAGGAAGCATTGGTGTCCATAAGAAGAGAGGAGGCAGAAAGAGCAGCAAAGATTATAGGTATTGACAGACTGCTGTTTCTGAATAACAAAGATTCAGAACTCTCTCCTTCTCTCAAAACTATCGCAGAACTCTCCACTATTCTCCAAGATCTAAAACCGGAGGCGGTCTTTCTTCCCTTTTTCCTGGACAATCACCCTGATCATATGGCCACGAATCGGATCTTCCTTTCCGCGCTGAAAACCCTTCCTCCTTTTCTATGTTATACGTATGGAATATGGACACCTCTTCCTCGTTTTAACCTCTCCATAGATATAACTCCCTGTATCGAGGTGAAGAGGAAGGCTTTGGAGGAATATAAATCGCAGAGAGAGGTCTTTGATCTTATAGACGTCTCTTTGGGGTTATCAAAATATTACTCCTTACTGTCGGGGAGTGCGGGAAAAGGATGGGTAGAGGTCTATCTCGTTTGTCCTTCTTCTGAATACAGAAGGCTAGCAGAGGTAATCGAGTGGTAGCAGAATCTATAAAAATCAGACCTTATCAAGCTGGAGATGAGCGAGGGATCAATGCGCTGTTTAACAAGGTTTTTCAGCAATCACGGCCTCTCGCCGAATGGTGCTGGAAATTCCTAGAGAATCCTGCAAATACTAAGCTTACAGAATGGATTGTGGTTGCTGAGAGTCAGGACATAATAGTGGGCCACTATGCGAGTTTAGTCATGGATATGCAGTGTGGAAATACCATCATGAAGGCAGGTCAACCTGTAGACACGATGATTGATCCATCGGTAAAGCGAGGAGCCAAACTTCTGCAAGAGCTTTATACTAGTCATGTGAAACATAATAATGGAGTAGCCATCTTCGGTTTTGGTTTTCCGAATGAGATTGCCTATAAAGTGGGTAAGAGGTTTTTGGGGTATAGGGACCTCAGTGTAATGATCCAATACTTTAAACGGTTAAGTTTGAGAAGTGCTATCAACAGGAAGTTTCCCCGGTGTCCTGCTTGGTTGGTAGGACTTGTCCATCGGATGAGTCAAATCTTTTACCAGATACAACTTCCCAATAAAGAAAGCCAGAATTATACTGTTGAAAAGGTCACCATCTTTGATGACGGCATCAATAAGTTGTGGAACGAAATTAAAGATCGCTTTGGTATCGTCGTAATAAGAAACACCGTATACCTCAATTGGAGATATCAAGGGAAGACTTATACTATTTTATTGGCCAAACGAGGACAAGAAATAAAGGGTTATGTAGTCTTAAAGATTAAGCATGTGGGACAAACCAAGGTAGGATACATTATAGATTTCCTCGCAAAAGACCAGGTAAACACCTTTCTTTTAAACAAGGCTTTACGATTTTTTATCAGCCAAGATGTTGATTATGTTCTGTGTGGTCTTTTGAGAGAAGATCCTCTCGCAGAATCCCTTACAAGGATTGGCTTTAGACAACATCCAGGATTTTCATCCTTTCCAGTCGTGTGGGTTCCCCTCTCTCCCACCGCAGATCAGGAGTATCTGAGGGAACCTGAAAACTGGCATCTTGCCTATGGTGATATCGATGGGTTTTAAGATAATGAGAAATCAGAAGAGAGGAGGAAAAGCGATGAGGCAGCATAGAATTAATATAATGGTGGTAGTTGGGGCCATAGCCGTTATTATACTCAGTGTCCCATCCTTGGTTATAGCACAGGTTGACTTGACAGGGTCCCAGGAGGTACCGGTTATTTCCACTACCGGAGAAGGGGAATTTCGGGCCCAAATCAATGAAGATGGGACAGTCGACTATGAATTGCGCTATGATCTCGAAGGAGAAGTTACTCAAGCTCATATCCATTTTGGGCAACGAGGAGTCAATGGAGGTATTATTGTCTTTCTGTGTACAAACGTGGGAGGTCCAGCAGGAACGCCACCCTGTCCACCCTCCCCAGGGCGCGTGAGAGGGACGCTGGAGGCAAGTGACATTATCGGTCCCGAGAACCAGGGTATCGAGCCTGGAAATATTGAAGAGGTATTGGAGGCGGTATTTGCTGGTCAGACTTACGTTAATGTGCATTCGGATCTCTTTCCTGGAGGAGAGATTCGTGGACAAATTGAGCTTGAGTAAATAGATTTACATTGGAATCTTCAATGTGGTTATATATGCAGGAAGGAGAATAATTGCCTTCAAAACAGGTTAATGATTTGTATATGTAGTCCGATTTCTACGCTCAGTGTTGAGGAAGGGATACCTATGGAGACAGTGAGGGAAATTGGACGACGAGTAGCCGAAAATGCCTCCATTCTTCTTCTTACTAATGTTCTGGGAAAGTGTACTCAGGCGGTTTTTGCTATTTATGCAGCAAGAACCTTGGGAGTGGAGCGTTTTGGTACATATACCTTAGTGGTCACTTTTATCTTTTTTCTCGATTTTTTAGGTGGTGCGGTGATCCGCCCCATGGCTTTGAGGGAGATCGCTAGAAATCGAGATCAAGTGGAAAGGCTTTTAAGTAACATTTTAATCTTGCTCTTGGGAGGGGCGGTACTCGCCTATATACTGCTCCTCCTTGGTATGCCCCTTTTGCACTACCAACCAGAAACCAAAACCCTCATCTATCTCCTAGCCCTCACCCTGTTCCCCAATGCTTTTTCCCTTGCCTTTAGTACAGCTTCTTATAGCTTTGAGCATATGAAGCTTCCTTCTGTCATTTCTATCACCTCGGGATTCTTTTCCTCTTTCTTGGGGATACTGGCCCTCTATTTCGGCTATAGTTTAAAAGTGCTTATCGGAATAATCGTTGTTGTGCGGGTGGGAGAGGCTGTGATAGCTGGTTGGTTCATCCGGAAAAATTTTCTGAGATCGGGGCTAAAAATTGATCCACTCCTTTGGAGGACATTAATCAAGCAATCTCTTCCTTTCGCCATTTTAGGAATTTTGAGGATCATTCATGCCAGGATAGATATTTTCATGCTTTCGATTATGAAAGGGCCGCTGGAGGGTTCTAGAGCCATCGGCTATTATACCCCAGCATATAGTATCTTATCTACTTTCATGATGCTTCCAGCAAACTTGCGGATGGCGATGGTCCCGGCCCTTGCTTCCCGTCAAGATTCAACTCACGTAATCCGTTCAATTCTAGAGGGAGCCACCAAAGTTCTCTTGTGCTGTCTCAGTTTTCCCATTATTATTATCACCAATTTCTTTGCAGAAGATGTCATCGCCCTGGTCTTTGGAGAGGCTTATCTTCCAACAGCGGATGCTTTACGGATATTGGGATGGGCTTACGCTCTCGATGCGGCTACTGCTCCGACTTTTGCTCTCCTTTCTATGGCAAAACGACTTGAGCAGTATATACCATGGGCTCTTGGTATTACCTCATTAAACATTTTCCTTAATTTACTCATCATCCCCTCTTATAGTTTTATTGGGGCCTCCGTTGCTACGTTGATCAGCATGACCACATCCTGGTTTCTTCGTCTCTATCTGCTAAGACGAATTGTCAATATCGAGTTCACTGATACCCGAATCCTCCTTAACCTTCTCGTTCCTATGGGAATCACTTTTAGCGTAATCTTCTTTATTTATTCGTTCTCTAGTATCCATCCACTCTTCCTTGCGTCTTTAGCTATAGCACTCTATCTGGCCACTTTAGCTACCTCTAAGGTGTTCACGAAGCAAGAGCTTTCTCTCTTGAAATCTGCTCTAAGGCAACTATTCAGCCCAGGCCATATTGAACCGTAACTGGAAGAGCATTGTTTCATAATTAGAGGCTCTGATAATAAGTGAAAATTCTGCAGATTAATGATACCTATCGTAATTTGGGAGGGGCAGAGCGCTATCTTCTCGGTACCTGCAATGCGCTGGAAGAGATGGGACATCAGATCGTTATTATCTCTTCAGCAGAAAAAGACCATATCTCGGTTCGAGGGAGAAAAGAATATTTTGTGCCTCCCTCGTATGGTGCGCGAAGCACATTAAAGACCTGGGGTATCTACAGCGAGATAGTAGAAAGAGAAAACCCGGATATTATCCATCTCCATCAGGCCCACTACTTTGTGAGTCCTGTCATTATCAGGAGACTGTGTCAATTAAAACCAATGGTTAAATTTGTCCATGATGTGCGATTTTTTTGCCCTCTTGGCACCAAGGTTATTCCTTCCGCGAATGCTCTTTGTTATGCTCCTGTTGGTATACAGTGTTTTCAGCAGAAGGGCTGCTATCCATTTTGTGGAGAGCACGGCAGTGTCTTTGCTAATATGCATAAGTTCCTTTTAGTCTCTTATGAGTTACGAGTATCGAGGATGCTAGATACAATCATTGTTGGCAGCCATTATATGCATGATGAACTGGTACGCAATGGATTTGCAGCCGATAAAATTACGATTCTACCCTGCTATACTGATCTAGTCATGGGGTGTACAGAAACACCCCAAGAAAAAGGCCTGATCTTATTTGTGGGAAGATTGTTCAAGGAGAAAGGAGTCCCGCAATTTATGGAAGCCCTGCGGTTCCTCAAAAATGCCCAATGGCATGCAGAAATAGTTGGAGAGGGAGACTTTCGGAAAGAAGCGGAGGAGCTAGCAAAACAATCGGGATTGGAACAGAGAATAACATTTCGTGGCCAACTCTCAGAAGAAGAGGTAGCCCGATGCTATAAGCGATGTAGTATGGTCGTATTACCCTCGATGATGCCGGAGTCTTTTGGACTTGTTGGAATCGAGGCTATGTCTTGGGGTAAGCCTGTAGTGGCCTTTGATACAGGAGGCATACGAGAGTGGCTTGTCGATCACAAGACAGGATTTCTCGTAGAGCGTGGAGATACTAAAGGACTGGCGGAGAAGATTTCCCTCCTGCTCGACGATGAATCACTGGCAAAGGAGATGGGAGAGCGCGGGAAGGAACGAGTGAAGCATGCCTATAGCAAAGAAGCCCATATCACAAAACTGCTTATAATCTATGAAGAAGCAATTAACAGACGGATACGAACAAAAACAAATCCGCTATCTTGATAATATTACATTTGGCTCTGTTACTCTAAGCGGAGCAAAGGGGATCTATGTAGCAGTGTTAGATGCTTCGCTTTGGTTAGAATGACATGGAGCAAAACTTGCTAATCTGAGCTTCTTTCACTCCTCTTGAAGGGCTGTCTATGGGGAAACAAAAAATTATGCTCATAAATTGGGCTCCGATCTGGGAAGGAGCGCGTGTCGGGGGCGGTGTAAATTTATACTGTCAACAAATTAGCTTAGAGTTGGTACGCCGGGGTTACCAGGTCATCTATATTTTTTCTGGTTTTACTTACAATCTTGCTCCCTTCACCTACATCCGCACCCATAAACCGTGGCAGGGCATTGACTGCTTTGAGATAATAAACAGCCCGTGCCTAGCCCCAGGTAGAGACAACAGCGGATACCCACAGACAGAATTGAAAAACCCTAAGATTAAAAAACTCTTCCAGCGGATACTTAATGTTGTCAACCCCGCTATAGTGCACTTTAACAATATCGAGGGATTTTCCAGTGATTGTATCCACATAGCGCGCCAGCATGGAGCTCGAGTCCTTTTTTCTCTGCATAATTATCACACGGTCTGTCCGCAAGTCGCTCTGTTATTTCAAGACAAAGAGATCTGTTATGATTACCAGGATGGACGGCGTTGTTACCACTGTTTTCCCCACGAATCCTACTGGCTCCAGAGAGTCAAGCGAGGAATTAATAGCGTGTTGGCAGCAACAGGGAATCCTCAAAAATATAAAAGTTTTATTAAAGGAATTTACAATGGTCACCGTGTGATCATGCATTCATGTGCAGAATATTTTCATCTCGTATCACAGCGTATCCAGCAGAGGACTCTAGAAGGACCAAGACAGGGTAAAGTGAGCTACAGCTCTGATAAAAGTAAAACACCCCCTGACCAGGAAGCATTCAAATGGGTGGATTGTTCTGAGTCTCAGGAAATCGGCCCTCTTCCTAAGGAAAACCCTGAAATCTATTCACCTTATAAACTACGCCGTCACGGCATGATCAAAGCACTTAATGAGGCTCATCTGGTCTTGGCTGTTTCCCATTTTGTAGCACAAAAGTTTATCGAGCTGGGAATCAACCCAGATTTAGTGCAAGTCAATCACATAGGAAGTAGCATTGGAAAATTAGTTGACGACCACTACCGAATACATCCTACAAAACTATACCGAGATTCTACACTGCCACTGAAATTTATTTTTATTGGCAATGCCGGGAGTTACAAAGGATTACCGCTACTACTGGAAGCGTTAGAGAGGCTTCCACCACGCAGGCGAGCTACTTGCAAATTGTTTATTTATGCCCAACACGTTGAGCGTGTCTTGGAGAGAATCGAAGCGCTTCGTCCGACATTGGCTGAACTGCATGTTCATAACGGGTACGACTTCAATCGGTTGCCAGAACTATTAGAAGACAAAGATGTGGGAATAGTCCCCCCTATCTGGTGGGATCCTGCTCCGCAAGTTGTTATGGAACTCTTAGCGAATAATACACCGGTCATTGGGGCACATATAGGAGGCATTCCGGATTTTATCCAACATGGAGTAAACGGCCTTTTATTTCAACCAGGGAATGCGGAAGACCTCGCGGCAAAGATGTGCTATGTTCTGGATAATGTAGGAATCATAAAGCAGTGGCGAAAGCATATTCAGCCTATAAAAACTATAGAACAACATGTAGACGAACTCGCGATATTTTACGGTGTGTAAATGAACTCTTTCAACCTTATCTATATATTACCCATCTATTGGCCAGCGATCGGTGGATGCGAAATCCATACCCGTGAATTAGTAAAGAGGATAGGCACTCACCATCAAGTTAAAGTCATTACCCAGGTCGATTCGCAGAACCAAAAATTAAAAGCTCGTAAAGGAAGACCATCCAACAATTGGTTTGTAACCACGGTATGGGCCCCAAGCAAGGAAAGGATATTCATTGACCATCAAGCCACTGTCCATAGGCTCGGACTCAATATATTTGAGAAAATACCAGCGTATGCAGCAGTACGCTTTCATCCCTCGGCTGAAGCGCTGACCATGAAAGTGCTGACCACTCTCTTTAAAAGGAAAATATTCCCTTTAACCGCAGGAGCTGATCTGATTCATTGTATACATGGTGGAGTTTCTTACCTGGGGTTAACTGCCTTGCAGATTGCTAGACAAAGAAGGATTCCTTTCGTGTATACTCCTGTGGCGCATCTTTTTCCTCCTCAAGATCTTCACGGGCCATTATCCCAACCCCCCCTTACACCTCGTTTCCCCACTTTATCTTATAAACCCCGCGAATGGCTCGATAGATTTTGGTTTGATCTTTGCCAGCAAGCGGATGCTTTAATCACTATGACCCACTATGAAAAGGCCTTTTTTCAGGAAAAGGGAATCAAAGAAGAAAAAATATTCCCTGTAGGGGTAGGACCTATTCTTTCGGCGAAGGGTGACGGAAAAACCTTTCGCCAAAAGTATGGTCTGGATAAGAAAAAGATGATACTCTTTCTGGGTCGAAAACACGAATCAAAAGGGATTGTCCATCTTTTAGAAGCCGCCCAGTTTGTCTGGCAGAAATATGCTGAAGTGTATTTCTTCTTTATTGGCCCCGTGGAAGGAAGAGCAAAAGCGCTCTTTGAGCGTTATCGAGACAGAAGGATAGTAGAAATTGGTTTTGTGGATGAACAGGAAAAGGCGAATGCATTGGAAGCCTGTGATATCTTTTGTCTTCCCTCCACTGAGGAAAGCTTGGGTGGAGTCTTTTTAGAGGCCTGGATGTGTGAAAAACCGATCATCGCTGCAGATATTCCTCCTTTACGGGAACTCACCGAAAATGGAGAAGGAGGATGTCTTGTCTATCCTCATCCCAAGACGATTGCAGAGCAAATACTCTTTTTGCTCGAAAGAGAAGACGTGCGACTGAAAATGGGCCGATGGGGAAAGGAGAGAGTTCTTGCATATTACAATTGGGATCGTATCGATAGACAAATGGCAGAAATATATAAGATGCTAATTTCGCAAAGGAGAAGAGTGTACTAATCATGAAGAAGATTGTTATTCTTGGAGCTGGCCCTACTGGTCTAGGAGCTGCTTACCAGCTCTATAAGTTAGGATATGACCATTGGGTTATCTATGAGAAAGAAGAGTATCTCGGCGGGCATGCAGCTTCCTTTGTGGATGCAAAAGGTTTTGTGTGGGATAATGGTGGGCATGTTATTTTCTCGCACTATCCCTATTTTGATGAGTTTTTGGATACCCTCCTCCAGAAAGATTATCTGGAACATGAGCGCGAAAGCTGGATTCGCATTATGAATACCTGGGTTCCCTATCCCTTCCAAAACAATATCGGTCGTCTCCCAAAAGAGATTCTCCTCGAATGTTTGATGGGCTTAATCGACGCTCATAAGAATGGTGGGGTTGAACAGGCAGTCACTTTTCGAGACTGGGTGGAAGCAGTGTTTGGGAAAGGGATTGCCAAATATTTCATGTTCCCCTATAACTTCAAAGTGTGGGCAACTCCTTTAGAACTCATGGATAAGCAGTGGATTGGGGAGCGGGTCAGCGTGGTGCATGTGCAAAGAATCCTGGAAAATGTCATTTACCAGAAAGATGATGTGAGTTGGGGACCCAATAATAAGTTCCGCTTTCCACTCCATGGCGGCACTGGGGAAATCTATCGAAGAATGGAACCATATATCGCCAAACAGCTCCAGTATGGGAAAGAATTGACCGAGGTTGATATTCAGCACAAAGAATTACACTTTAGTGATGGGACCACTGATCAGTATGACGAGTTGATCACCACCATCCCTTTGGATCACTTTTGTCACATGATCAAGCCAAAATCTGAGGAGATCATGGAGAAGGTTTCTCTGCTTCAGCACAATGGGATTCTGGTGGTAGGGGTGGGTGTGGAGAAAAAGCTAGAGAGCAGTAAGTGCTGGATGTATTTCCCCGAAGACAACGCTCCTTTCTATCGTGCCACCTATTTTTCTAACTATTCTCCCTATAATGTACCAGGGGGAGATACGAATACTTACTGTTCCATCATGTGTGAAATTTCTTATTCCCCCTATAAAAAAGAAGAGAAAACCACTATTGTGCAAAGTACGATTCAGGGCTTGATCAATAGTAGTTTACTCACCCTGGAAGAGAGGGCAAAGATTGTTTCCACCTATGTCAAAGATCTCCCTTATGCCTATCCTATTCCTACGCTAGGCAGGGATGCAGCCTTACGCACCATACAACCGTTTCTGGAACAGCATGCGGTCTACTCTCGCGGACGGTTTGGGGGATGGAAGTATGAGGTAGGAAACATGGATCACTCGGTCATGCAAGGGAAGGAAGCGATAGATCGAATACTCTTCAATCAAGAAGAAACAGTATATAGAGTGTAAGACTTTGTCTGACCTATCCAATACCTTAAAAAATCGACTCAAACAGAACTGCGAGCAGAAGAATCGTGCTAATAGCCATGACACCCGCAAAGCAACAGGGAGAATGCCACGATGGCAACCGTTCTCAGTCTACCGGAACAACGACTTCTTCTTAAAGGCATTAGTTGGGAGACCTACGAACGTCTACTCGCTGAGCATAAGGAGAGTGCTGGTCCGCGCTTCACCTACGACAATGGGCTATTGGAGATTATGGTTCTTTCAGTCGAACATGAGAAACCAAACCGCACGCTTGCTTTGCTCGTTGAAGTGTTAGCAGAAGAGTTTCAGATCGATCTGGAACGAGTCGGCTCAAACACCTTTAAACGTGAAGATTTGCGCAAAGGGTTTGAACCCGATTCCGCTTTCTATATTCAGCATGCAGAAGCAATTAGTGGCAAGAAGCGTATTGATCTCACTCAAGATCCACCACCCGACTTAGTTATCGAGATTGAGGTGACCAGTGCAGCACTACCTAGATTCCCTATCTTTGCGGCAGTTGGTGTCCCTGAAGTCTGGTATTATGACGGAAACCGCGTGCAAATTTTTACATTAGAAGGCGAACGATATACAGAGATCGAGCATAGCGTTGCTTTACCGCCACTCTCCAGCATAGTTGCCACTCGTTTCCTGAAAGCTAGTGAAGAGATGAAAAGCACGGCTTGGCTGCGGATGGTGCGTGAATGGGCACGGACGCAGAGCGAAACAGGCAACACAGCAGATTGAATAGCCATTGTTGCTCTTCAGCGAAATTTCGTTCCAACTAGTTTCGCTGACCAGGAATCTTGGGTAGTAGAGATATTCATACAGGGAAATACCTTATGAGTCATTATCAACCTGTAGATCTGAGTAAGCTCCAACTGTATTCTCTCGTTGGCCGCCCGAGCAAAGTGCGAGAGGAAGATTTTGCTCAGAAGCCGAGGGCCAGGGCCTCTTTCCAGGATTTTTGGAAGGGTTTGCCTCACATTCTCTTTGGCAAAGATGTCCGAGCAGTAGTCGCAGCCATTGTAAGAGCGTATCGTAATAAACGACCAGTGTTGCTAGGTATGGGAGCTCATGTCATCAAGTGTGGCCTTAATCCTGTCATTATTGAGCTCATGCGTCGGCGTATCGTGACTGCTATTGCACTTAATGGTGCCGGCCCCATTCACGATACAGAGCTGGCCTTGGTGGGATACACTTCTGAGGATGTCCAGATGGGGCTCAAGGAAGGGAGTTTTGGTATGGCCAAAGAGCCTGGAGAGGTTATACATCAGGCGCTGTCGAGCATTAATCCTGACGAAATTGGATTTGGACAAGCGATTGGACAGGAACTCCTGCGACAAAATTTACCCTATCGTCACTTGAGTCTATTAGCTACCGCAGCAGAGCTAGGGGTACCAGCAACTATCCATGTGGCTATAGGGACAGATATTATTCATATGCGTGCTGGTACGAGCGGATCAGCTATCGGTGCAGCGAGTTTTACCGATTTCCGTCTCTTTACGGCGATTGTGGCTGATCTCAGTGGTGGAGTATACATTAATGCTGGTTCCACTGTGATTTTACCTGAAGTATTCTTGAAAGCCTTTACTATCGCTCAGAATTTAGGAGCAGCTCTTCACGATTTCACTACGGTTACTCTGGATATGATCTCCCATTATCGCCCAATGGTGAATGTGCTCCAGCGCCCTGCGAGTGCCGGTGGGCAAGGATTTGCGTTGCTTGGTCGTCACGAATTGCTGATCCCTTTGCTCGCATATGCTATCCTCGAAGAACTTGCTGATGAGCACAGACAGTAGCAACACAAGATCACATTAACAGGTCAAGTTAGGTAGCAGTTAAATAAATGATCGAGTTGCTCGAAAGACTTAAACACACACTAAAAGGGCTTATAAAGTACTTAATATTTAATTTTCTTGACCCCGCGTTTCTTATTGATATTCGAGCAAGATACTGGGCAAGAAAACTTCCAATGATAGCTTATGAATCTCCGAATATGCATTTTCTCAAAAGATTTCTATCGGAAGGGGTACTATGTGTTGATGTTGGTGCTAATATTGGACAATATTCTTATAATCTTTCTAAAATGGTTGGAATTAATGGTAGGATTTTCGCTTTTGAGCCTGTTACGTATACATTTGAATTATTAAGAAAAATTTTAGCATCATTAAATATTGAAAACGTCGATGTATACAATCTGGGATTAGGCGAAAGAAGCGAAAAGAAGTTAATAAACATTGTTAAAGATTTCTTGGGAGTACCTAATATCGGCCTTTCTCACTTGGGAAATACAGATAGTTCTAAAAATTATGGTACTGAACTAGTAAAGATCGAATCCTTAGATGACTTCAATGCATCAGTTCTAAAATTAGAATCCTGTGCTTTTATCAAGATAGATGTAGAGGGAAGCGAGTTACAGGTACTCAAAGGGGGAAAAACTTTTTAAAACGTTACAAGCCATTAATATTGATGGAAATTGATAAGAAAATGACGGAACGTATGGGATATAAACCCAAAGAGATCTTTGATTTTCTTTATCAACTCGATTATGAAATTTACATACTAAAGGATGATGATTTAGTTTTATGTGAAAATTATTCAGAAACACGAAAAGACAAATCTTTTTATGCTCTACATAAGTTCCATAGGAAATAATAAAAAAGAGACAATTCATAATGCTCAAAGACCAAGATATTATCTGTATCTCCTGGCTGGTGTGGGATTCCATTCCTCTGGTGATGCACCAGATGATGAGTAGGCTAGCCACACACAACAGGGTGTTGTTTGTAGACCCGCCGGTAGCATATAGTAACCTGCTTATCAAACCTGCATTATGGAAGAATCACTGGCAGAAAACTCGATGGTGGTTGCAGGGAGTTCGTCAGGTGAAAACGAATCTCTATGTGTATTATCCACCGCCATTAGCTTTGCAGTATGGTCATTTAACAACATGGGACAGATTCAGCCAGGCATATACGGCATCTGCTATTCTCAAAATAGCAAACCAGTTAGAGTTCAATTCTCCTATCCTGTGGATCTATCATCCTTATGCCATTATGCCTCAAGGACAATTTAACGAAAAACTAGTCTGTTATGACTGTAACGACAATGTGGGGTTTTTCTTTTGCCAGCACTTTGACAAGCGAAAGAAACTGGCCACTATGGAAGAGAGCCTTGTGAGAAGAGCCAATGTGGTGTTCGCTACCTCTCGATATCTCTTTCAGCTCCACAAACGCCAAAATCCCAACACCCATTACTTTCCTTCTGGAGTAGATATTGAACAGTTTCAAAAAGCGCTTTCTCCCACCCTTCAAGTGGCTCCTGAATTAGAAACTATCTCTAAGCCTGTCATCGGCTTCGTGGGAGGGATGGTAAATACAAAAATGCATTGGGATTGGATTCAGGAGACCGCTATCTCTCGTCCTCAATGGCATTTTGTCTTTGTAGGCCCTTGTTTTGACCCTCCACCATCTTCTATTATCCAGCTCAAAAATATCACATTCGTCGGGGCAAGACCGATAGAGGATCTACCTACCTATATCAAAAGCTTTGACGTTTGTCTCATCCCCTATCAAGGAGAAGAGTTTCTCAAAGCTTGCTCTCCTACCAAAGCTTTTGAATATCTGGCCGCTGGTAAGCTGGTGGTGGCCTCTTGGATTCCCGAGTTAGAAGGTTATTACCCCCTCATTCGGCTCTCTAGAGACCTCAAAGAATTCGGGCAACATATTGAAGCAGCCCTGGTAGATGGGCAAAAAGATTCGATAGTCCACCAATGTGTGCAAACAGCCCAGGGGCGAACCTGGGAACAGCGTGTCGAGCAAACCTCTCATCTCATTGCCTCCCTCCTATGAGTCTTATCTTAAAAATAAAAAAAATTATTAAGAAGTTGGTTTTTTCTTTTTTATAAGGATTGACACCTCTTTGGGATCAAAACAACAAACCGCTAGATAAGAAGGCGATCAAAAAAATTCTGGTGGCTGAAAGCGGTGGGATAGGAGACCTGATGTGGGTATTGCCAGCAATAGAAGCTTTGCATGCTAATTTCCCCAATGCCACTATCTCGCTTTTGGCCTCCCCAGGCGCTCAAGGAGTTTTACTGCTTTTCCCTCTTAAAGATATCCTTGCTGAGATTATAGATTATGATCCTAAGGGAAAACATAAAAGCTTTTTTAAAAAGCTCTCCCTTATCTTCTCATTGCGCCGAAAGCAGTACGATCTCATTTATTCTCCAGACAGAGGGGAAGGAATGCGCGAAGAGGTGCTGATGAGTTTTTTGATTGGCGCCCCACACCGGCTTGGCTTTCGAAAAGGTCGGGTAGGTTTTTTACATACCATTACTGTAGAGTTAAAAGACGATATCTCTCTTCTGAGACAAAATCTGGACATCCTTAAAGCAGCTCATTTGGAGGTACGTAAAGAAGAAATTGATCTCTATGTGCCTGAAGAAGATATGCTTGCTGCGAAAGATTTGTTAGAAAAGTCTGGTTTGAATAAGGTGTATCCTTTGGTCATTATCCATCCCGGAGCTTCATGGAACGCAGAGTATAAGTGTTGGCCGCTTGATAAATATATTTCTCTTATGAGAATTCTCCTGGAAAAACTCGAGGCAAAGGTCATTATCGTTGGAAGCCCAAAGGAAAATGAAATTGGGACAAAAATCCTTGAGGAAATCCAGCATCCTGGCCTCGTGAATATGATTGGTAAAACGACTATTCCCCAGATGGCTGCTCTTCTTCAGCTTTCTCATCTCTTTATCGGGAATGACTCAGGTCCCTTACATATTGCTTTGACATTAAAAATCCCTTCTGTAGCAATTTTTGGATTTACTTCGCCTGAACAGATCCTTTCTACAGGTGAAAGATGTATTGTAATCAAGAAAAATCTGTCTAGCAGCACATCATATTACTTACATCAGTATGACTTTGCCTTTGATTCTGCACATATGAATTACGTAAATCTCATAACAGTAGATGAAGTCATGGCTGGCGTGCGAAAAATGCTAGTGGAACATTCAAGAATACCTCGTGCTACGAACTAGTGCCTTATCAAACTGATTTTTGTGCGTTCCTTTTTTTCATCGAAATACCCGGGGTTGAGCGCTGGAAAAGGCTAGAGACCCTGATGTCCGTGCGTAGCACGGTCTCCGGGTGTCTCCTTAACAACTCACAATTTTAACCTTGACAAGGTACTAGTTGGGTTAGAGGAAGATTTTGAAAGATAAAATTACTATCGGTATTAATGCAATAAATTCGAACGAAACGCTGAGAGGTGCAGATAGATACATTATCGAACTCCTCTCTCATTTTTCAAGGATAGATAGTACTAATCAATACTATATCTTCTACGCCTACTGGCAGAAATTTATAAAAACCATCGCTGCTCCGAACTTCCATTTTATCCAGATGTCTCCTCCAAAGGGAAACTTACTCAGGGCTCTCTGGCAGGCTTTTATTTTTCCTACCCTTATCAAGAAGTATAAATTGGATGTTTTGCACTACTCTAATCCTATACCTATACTGAGAAAACAGAGCTATCCAATCGTTGTTACTATTCATGATGTGGCTGAGTTTGTCAAACCAGAAAAATATGGAATACTGAGAGGCTATATTAAACGACTCCCGGTTATACTGAGTATCAAAGTGGCTGATTGCATTATAACGGTCTCCCAAAGCACTAAAGAGGCATTAAGAAAATATGTACCTGTTCATCCCCATTCTATGACCGTAATTCCAGAAGGGACCTCTCTTAGCCAGTCTACTGAAACTATAGTCTGTGACTCTATTGTTCAGAAATATCATCTCCCTTCAAAATATTTATTATATGTCGGCGTAATCGAGCAGACCAAACAAGTCGAGTCTATTGTAAAGGCATTTTCTCTGCTTGATGACTCGTTGAAAGAGCAATATGCCATTGTCATTGTTGGCCGGAGAGGAAATGCATATGCGCAAGTCATGTCCACTATCCAGGAGAATGGCTTAGTCGATAAAGTCTTTCTCTTAGGACATATTCCCGACACAGATTTAGGTGGTATTTACCAGAGGGCAAAGGTTTTTGTTTTTCCTTCCTTAATAGAAGGGTTTGGGTTACCTGTATTAGAGGCATTAGGAGCTGGAATACCGGTTATCGCTTCGCATATTCCAGCACTAAGGGAAGTAGCGGGTAATGCAGCTCTTCTGGTGGATCCTCATGATACCGAAGCGCTTAGAGATGCTATACAAAAGGTATTATTAGATGAGTCACTCAGAAAGTGTCTCGTTACAAAAGGTTTGCAAAGAAGTAAAATGTTTTCTTGGCAAGGTACTGCGCAAAAGACACTGGCAATTTATCGGCAAGTAGCAGGAATCCCACATGGATCTGTCTATTAATATCTGTACCTATAACAATAAGGAATTTCTCAAAACTTGTCTTCTTTCTATTTATAACAAACTCCACAATATCCGCTTTGAGGTTCTCGTAGTCGATAATGGTTCCAAGGATGGGACCGTGGAGATGATAAAAGCTGATTTTCCGGATATTATCTTGATAGAAAACACGAGCAATAATGGAGTAGCTCGTGCACGTAATCAATCCATACATTATTCTACTGGTCGCTATATCTTATTGCTAGATGCTGATACGGAATTTGTTGAGGGGGAGTTCAAGGCAATCCTTGTGTATATGGATTCCTCTCCAAACATTGGATTGATTGGAGTGAGACAGATCACTTTTGACAATCAACCTTACCCTGCAGCAAGAACTTTCCCAAGAGTGAAACATATTCTCTTGAGACGGTTAGCCTTTTTGCCCTCTGTAAGGGCTAGCCAAACTTTCAAAAACCACCATTTGTTGCTCTCTAACCTTCAGACACCAATGGAAGTAGATTATGTAATCGGAGCCTTTCAACTCGTACGAGCGGAACTCCTCAATTCTGTGGGATTCTTGGATGAGAAGATGTTCTATGGGTTCGAAGATGCTGATTATTGTGCACGGGTGAAGAAAGCTGGCTACCAGGTGATATATTATCCATTTTTTACTATCAAACATTACGTCCAGGGGATGACTCGGAAAAATTTCTTCACAAACCCGATGGCTCTTGTACTACTTTTACATCATTGTAAATCCTATATAAGATTATACATAAAACATCGAGACCTTTTCAGAGGAGAGAGAAAATGAAGATAGCTCTTATGCTATTTTCCATTGCAATTATTTTACTCAGTGGGGTTATGCCTCTCCAGCGGGTAGAAGGAGTAGCCCTCACCGTTGATGCTTCAAGACGATTAGGCCCGGTACCAGCTCTCTTGAGCAGTAATATGTGGATTGTGAAGACCGGTGACCGGAATCGCTATCAGATTGAAAAATTCTTCAAGGACAATCAACCGAAGATCATACAATTTACTCTCGATGTCGATTTTCTTGCTCATACGAAGAGCTTTGAGGCCTATAAAGCCAAGCTTGAGGAGTTTTTTCATCCTGCCGGAACCCCTTATCTTATCGTACAAAAAGCCAAGGAAGCGAATACCACTTTAATCGTTGGGTTTGATCCCTATGCGATCCCGTCCTGGCTTTCTGCAAGGGCTCAAGATCAGCGAGGGGCATTTGCTTATGAAACCTGGTGGAAGATCGAACGGGTCTCACCTCCCAGGGATTATACTCTGTGGGGTAAGGTGGTAAAATCTATGCTCACTTTTCTCCGGGAGAAACTCGATGTCCGTAGACTCGGATTTTATGTGGGGCATGAACCAAATTATATTTGGCTCGGGGATGAGGAGAGTCTCTTCAAATATTATGAATATGCCGCGAAGGCTGCCAAAGAGGTCAGTGCTGACATTTTGGTGGGTGGGATCGGTTCCGTGGCCTTAGAGGCCAGAAAAGCAAGTTGCGATGATGAACATTATACCAAGGTTGTACGAGAACTCTGTATCCAAGACAATAATTGGGCAGACCCTAAGGGAGAGCCCCTCACAAAAAACTTTATTGAGTATGTTGCTCTGCATAAGGTGCCGATAGATTTTATTAATTGGCATTCCTTTGGTAACTTCCCCACAGAGTTTAGAGAGGATGCGGCCAAGGTAAAGCAGTGGTTACAAGAGGCAGGACTCCAAGAAGAGATTGCTTTGTATCCATCTGACTGGACCTATTGGGCAGAAGATTATCCCGCTGATTATCTGGATACCGAAGAATCAGCCGCTTTTGTCGTTTCAGCACTTTACAATATGTGGAAAGCGGGTATTCACTGGCATGGGCATGATTTTAATATAGAGGTTTCTGGATATGAACAAAAGAAAAGGCAGGAACGGCGTAATACAGAGTTTATTGGTGATTGGCCTATCTTTACAAGGATTGGTGTTGTTAAACCTGTGTACAATGCTTTTCAAGCGTTGAGTTTTACCACAAGATCGAATGGAGAAGCTGCTGCACAAATGCTAGAGGTGCAGATCCCTCCTGAAGATACCCTCACAGCGCTATCAACGATAAAGGATGATGGTGTTTATCTTCTGGTAAGCAATTTTGTGCCACAGCATGGAAAAAAATTTCCCTCCTACGTTACAGAGTTAGTGCTCAAAGAAGTGGCGTTTATTGCTGAAGAGGTGCAGTTGATCCGAAGATGTGCAGCTCAGCGGGAAAGAGCAGAGAGAAAAGAAGCCCTTCTGGCCTGTAAGGAACAAGTCGTTGCCGGTCTAAAAGACTCTGAAAAAATAGAGGCTATAGAATTTCTTGCCAGCAGTTATATCTGTGCTCGAAAAGACCCATCCACTTCTGGAGTATTATCCTGTCTCGATAAGGCTTCCTCTAGTCTCAGGAATAGAGAGTTGAAGAAGAAAATACAGCCTCTCTCACACTTTTTACATGAGATTATTACGCAAAGAAGATTGAAGATCGATTTTGTCAATCTTCCCTTTGCGGTCACCTCACTTGCGACTACTTATACTATTGATAGCACTCACAGTAATGCCTGCCGATTGAATAAGAGAACCGAACCATCTCCGACGAACACCCCTTGTGGAATTGGGGGGAAAGTAGATGTAGCCGCATGGGGATTGCTCAAAAAAGGAAAGGAATTACTAGAAAGAGCAAAAAAACATAAGGATAAAATAACCACTGAACGCAAGAAAAATGTATATGAGCGGTATAAAGCTATGGTGGATGAGATAAACAACTGGGAGGATATTTCCCTCGAGAGATCAAAGGCAACGCGACCTGTTCATATCTCTGGAACAAGCCATAGTGTGGAAATAGATATTTACCCTAACTCTGTAGCGCTTATCATTCTTGAGAAAAAGAGATGAAGCTCTTTTCTGAATACCTTTCACAACCAAGTTCTCTCTTTCTCCTCTTAGCACCTGCGGTAATAGGTTGTTTCCTTGGTTTATTTATTGTATTGGACCCTTTTTTTACTGCTGTGGTAACGGATTGGATTGATATAACAATAGAGGGGAAAAATATTGTTAAGCTCTATCCTTATGAACTGTCCACATTACTTTTCTTTTTCATCTTTATTTTATTGATCGCAAAAAAAGTTTTGGTCAAGATAACTATTCAACCAGCGAAAGCTTGTATAATTCTTATACTGGTTACGCTTTTTACCATCGGTTTACATAGAGTTGATCCTTTCGATGGTACGGATGTAGTTTTTAGCATCATCCTTTTTGCCCTTCTCATTCAGAGCCTGGTAAGGAATGAACGTCTCTCTTTTACTTTTATCGATTTTGCAAATTTACTTCTCCTTTTTTGCATTCTTCTTTCAGCAATCAATGGGAAATTTGTATCTCTTCTCAAAACAAGTCTCATGATTAAGCTTTCTATGTTTTCTTTTTTGATAACTAATCTCATATATAAAATAAATCATAAAACTTTTTTTATACGGTGGCTCATTACTATCACTTCTATTTCAGCTATGATAGCTATTCTTCAGGAGGTGATCTATCTATCAACTGGGATAGCTCTTGTTGGTCGTATTCAACCGGAAGAGTTACGATTTATGTTTGAAGCAACCTCTTTGGGGACCTTCTTACGTGTACCCGCTTTCATAGTAAGCTATAAGACATTTGCTTTTCTATTGATTACAAATCTGTTAATCATCTTTAACTTCTTACTCTATTCTCCCTTCAAAGAAGATAAACTCAAGAGTTATGCTAGCTATTTTTCTCTCTTTTTTGTAATGCTGGGTGCCTTAGTCTGCACCTTCTCTAGAGATTCTATGTTGGCGCTGTTTTTTGGTATTTTTTTATCATTACTTATCCGGTGGTCGAACTTTATAATCCATGGTATACTGGGGTTTTTAGTTCTTTGCCTGGTTATCTATATAACAGGATCACTGGATGATATCTATAATGCGGTTTACCATGAACTTCATGTAAGCGAATCACGTGTTAGACTGCAATTGGCTCGAGAAGGAATCAGTGGAGTGATTCGTCATCCCTGGATAGGAATTGGCGCATCTCAGGGAGTGAGGTATACTTCTCATTACTTGTTTTGGCCTGCACATAACAATTTTATTCTTGTTACTGATGAGCTTGGCCTCCTCGGGTTCTTTGTCTATCTTATGCCTGTCGGATATACTGTATTCAGTTTAATTGCTTTAAATATAAGAGTGACAGACTTGAAAGAGCAAGCACTCATGCGAGGATTACTCTGTGGTGTGCTTGCTCTATTATTAGTGCTCCAGAGCCACGCAGGTTATCTTGATATCGTCCTCTGGATGTATATGGGTATTGTGCAGGGAATGGTTTTACTTTTTCGATATTCCTCCTACACTTCATGAGCCTGAATGGGGAATAATGGAGAGTACAACTTAATTAGCCAGTGAGGAGAACTAAGAAATGGAGAAATGCCTACCTAAAGAAGGTGTTGATCCTTTATCTAGGAGAATATACTACGAAAAAGAATTTTTTGATAAGAGAGCTTTAGACCTTCTAGAACTTTGGGACTACGATCTCCGTTTACGAAAAGATTATTCTCGATCTCTCCAATTTCTTGGGGTAAACCTAAAGAGTCTAAAGGATAAAAAGGTGCTGGACTGTGGGTGCGGTTTAGGAGAGCTATCCGTGTGGTTAGCTATGCACAATGTCCATGTCTGTGCTATTGATGTTTCACCAAAAAGTCTAGAGGTTCTGAAAAAAAGAGCGGAGTTATACAAAGTTCATGATAAGATTCAAGCCCAACTTATGGCTATCGAAAATCTGGGATATAAAGAAGAGAGTTTCGATTTGGTCGTAGGAGAGTGGATACTGCATCATGTACTCATCGATAAAAGTGTCCCAGAAATATATCGCGTGTTAAAACGAGGAGGAAAAGCCATATTTCTGGAAACAAATGCAAATAATAAACTTTTACTTTTCTGTAGAAGGTTTATTGTTGGACGATTAGGTATTCCCAAATATCAAGATGAAGTGGAGTATCCTCTTACCGATGAAGATATTCAAAAAATTAAAAGGATTTTTGCAGGCAATTGTAAATGTCATTATCCTTTTACTTTCTTCAAGCTATTAGACAATTATATATTTCATGCTAAGATTAAATTTATCTCTTTCATCCTCGCGCATCTTGATAGGTCGGTTTATAGATTCTTTCCTTCTTTAAGAAAATATAGCTATCACCAAGTTATCGAACTTTCTAAAGTCTAGATAGGGAAGGTTTCTAAACAAATAATTGGCAACGAGGACAATAAAGGATTATGATCATCTTGGGTATCAATAATATGCATGATGCAGCAGCGGTTATCGTAGTGGATGGGCAAGTGGTAGCCGCTGCTGAAGAAGAGCGGTTTACCAGGAAGAAACACTATATCGGTTTTCCGACTCATGCTATCCGCTATTGTCTAGCGGAGGCCGGACTTACTGTTCAGGACATAGACTTGGTGGGGGTAGGCTGGAAACCATGGGTCTTGCGTACTCGCATCCTTAATGCTCTCAAAGCTTTTCCCGTCTCCTTAAAGACCTTTGCAGCCAAAGCTGGTCGGGGAATGGGACAGATGAGGAATGAGTGGTACGAACTTTTTACTATGAGACGGCTTATTGAAAGGGAATTGGGCAAGGGAAGATTTCAGCTCCGCTATGTCGATCATCATCTGTGCCATGCGGCGAGTGCCTTTTATGTCTCTCCCTATGAACGGGCAGCCATTCTGACCGTGGATGGTGCAGGAGAGGAGCATACCACGGTCTCATGGTTTGGCGAAGGGACAATGATTAAAAGGTTACACTCGATAAAACTTCCCCACTCCATCGGCCAGTTTTACTCCGCTATCACCGGGTTTTTAGGGTTTAAGATGCAGGTCGATGAATATAAAGTCATGGGCATGGCCGCTTATGGTGAACCCCGGTTTGCCGAACTGTTCCGGAAAGAAGCGATCCATCTTTACAATGGAACTTTCAGACTGCATCCTTACTTTATCGATTATCATCTCGCCAGGCAGGGGATCTTCCTGGAACAGACTCTTCAGCGGTTAGGAAAGAATCGTCTCCCAGGTGAAGAGATATCGCAAAGGCACATGGACATTGCCAAAAGCGCCCAGGTAGTGCTTGAGGAAATCCTCTTCCACCTGGTGAATCACCTTTATAAAGAGACGAAAGTCGATACGCTCTGTCTCGCTGGTGGAGTGGCCTTCAACTGTGTCGCTAATGGAAAACTCTTTACGCAGACTCCATTTCGTCACATATTTGTCCAGCCTGCTGCCGGGGATGCCGGTACTGCGCTCGGAGCGGCTCTCTATCTCTACTATGCGTCTACCCAGAGCACTCGTTACTATCAGATGCAGGATGTCTACCTAGGACCAGCGTTCTCTAATGATCAATGTCTTGCTGCCCTTAGAGAATTTAATCTTTTTCACAAGGAATTGACAGAAGAAGATCTGTGCTATACAATGGCTAAAGCCTTGACAGAGGGGAAACTGGTATGCTGGTTTCAGGGACGGATGGAGTGGGGACCACGGGCATTAGGTAACCGGAGTCTTTTGGCTGATCCACGACGGGAGGAAATTAGAGATATAATTAATCTCAAGGTCAAACAACGGGAACCGTTCAGGCCCTTTGCCCCGTCGGTGCTGGAAGAGAAGAGTTATGAGTATTTTGGTAACCCTATTTCCTCGCCCTTTATGCTCTTTGCTTTTCCGGTGCGTCCCGATAAACGGCAGCGAATTCCGGCGGTTACGCATGTAGATGGGACGGCGCGCCCACAGACTGTCCGCAAAGAGGATAATCCTCTTTATTGGCATCTGATTAAAACATTCGAGAAACATACGGGGATTCCCATGCTCCTTAATACGTCTTTTAATGTGCAAGAACCGATTGTGTGCACTCCCAGAGACGCTATCGCCTGTTTTCTTAAGACCAGGGTGGACTACCTGGTTTTGAATAATCTTCTTATAGAACACCCCTTGGCTGATTAAAGCTAATGACTGAGAAGACCTTATTAGAGTATTGGTTTGTTTTATATAGCAGAAAGGGGATCATCCTGTTTATCACCTTCTCCGCTATGGCAACAGCTTGGGTACTCTCTGAACACCTGCCCCCGGTTTATGAAGCCAAAACGATCTTCTTTGTTCCCAAAGAGCCTGATACTACTACCTTTTTTGCTCCTCCAGGAGGCTCTCTAGTCCGATCACCACTCATTCCTCAGCCCAGTGAGGATCCTCATGGCCCGTATATTGGAATCCTAAAGAGCCGAACTATTATGGAGCTTGTCCAGCAGGAATTTCCCCAAAAAACTCTGCTGAACAAGGATATAGATTTTATCTTGAATGATGAGTTTTTGTTTGAAGTCTATGCCCGGGATAGAGATCCGTATGTAGCTGCGAGTATTGCTAATGCGTATGTTAAATATTTTAATCAGATGATCAGTGAATACTCTCTTCCTATACAACTCCAGATCCAAACTACACTCGAAGCAGAGATCGAAACCAATCAGAAACAACTTGCCACTGCCCGGAAAGCTTTAGAAGATTTTCAAGAACAATATCGGATCACGAACCTAGATGAAGAGACCAAACAGCTTATCATCCAGAAAACAAGTTTTGAGTCTCAGTTGGAGAGAATCCAGATCGAATATGAAGAGAATCAGCAACGGATCTCTGCCACCGAACGGGAATTACAAAAAGAGCTTGGTATCTTTAAAACTTCTGAGTTGATTGTGACCAGCCCTTTTTTGGAAAAGCTTAAGACTCAGTTGATTGATATTCAAGCAAAGATCGTCAGCCTGCAGGTCGAACTAACCGACTTCCATCCTGATGTACTTGCCCTGCAGAAGAATGCGGAGGAGGTGAAAAAGAATATTGACCTGGAAATCAAGCGGATCATTGAGAGTCAGGCCAAAACGCCTGATACTTTCTATGAGAGTCTACGCAGAGAGTTGACCACTCACTTTATAGAGAAAGAAAGGATTGAAGCAAGTCAAAAGGCAACCAAAAAAGTACTAGAAGAGATAGAGCAAAGGATTCTTATTATACCGAAACTCAAAAACCAGCTCGATATTCTTACCACAGAAGTTGATAGATATAAAAGGCTCATTGATTCCTTGATGCTAGATCTGGCAGAAGTGAAAACCCAAATAAAACGGCCTCCTCAGGTCGCTGTAATCGTGGATGAGGCCAAGCCTCCTCTTACACCGGTTTTTCCTGTTTTATGGTTGAATGTTGTAGTGGCCAGTATGGCAGGATTTGTGGGGGGGATTTTTTACTGTTTCTTTGTAAACTACCTAGAAGAGACTCGAGAGAAAAGAATCCATAGATTGTGGAAAGCGATAGAAGAATCAGAGGCTTGAGGAAAGCTTCTCCAGTGACTGAACAACTATACCAGGTCAGGATTATCGCTGCGCCTACTGTGGAGGCCCGACAAAGAATCGTAGAGTTTCTTTCTTCGCTTGCTAAACACAGAAACCAGGAAGAGATCTTCCAATCATTGGCTGATCTTCCCTTCCTCCTTACTTCCCGAGCTTCCTGGAAGATAGCCTCCCAACTTCGAGAAAGGTTAGAACAACTCGGCGCTAGTGTAGATATACAACTACTGATAGAAGGGGAAGATTCCTCAAACGACGCCCCAACAGTATCCGATCCTACTCCATCTGCTCACTCTGCAGTTCCTTTGGCAGAAGAGGACTCAGTAAATGAAGAGGATGCACTTTCTCTGCCCGAGACGGAGAGAGCGGAATCATTGGTAACATTACATAGTATCGAGGAGAGAGAAGTCTACATCTACCTCGAAAAAAGGGAAAGAAAAAAATTTCTTTTCCAACTCCAGAGCCGAGCTGAGGAAGAAGGACATATTCCTCCTATGCCGTTCCTCCTTTCACATAAGTTGTCTCTCCCTCTCCAGTATATGGGAGGAATGTTATTTGGCATCTTTCTCGGGACTTGTGTACTGCTCTTTAATTACTTATTCTTTGTTTGGCTCTTACATTTGGAATTTTAGATGGCCTCCAAGAAAAAAGAGAATGCTCTGGCTCGACGGATTAAATATCTTAGAAAGGAAATACGGAAACAGGTTGAGGAAGAGCTTCTCCAGAAATATAGCGCCTTCCAGAAACAGGGGAAATACCCCTGGCAAGGGCTGTGGCTGAGACCACAGGAAATAGAAGCACTCCAAAAAAAATTAAAGAGAAGAGATAAGATTGCATTTGGAGAGATCATTATTCTTTTTCTAGTATCGGCTGCTTTTTGTTATGGTTTTTACAGACTTCTCTTTTTTCTTCTACCACAATAGCTTATGATACTAGTGAAACAATGGAGAAGAAGATGAGGAAACCGAAGAGACCTTTTTTCAGCAGGAAACTTTCCCTTTTTTTTCTTTTTCTCAGTCTCTTGCTCAACTCGGCATGTGCTACCAGCCAAAAGTTGTCCGCTACTCATCTTCTCTCCATGGAAGCTCCAACGACAGACAATTCGGTGAAAAGACCCATCATCTCTGAGGTGATTCTTGGCCCTGGTGATGAAGTCGAAATTACCGTCTATCGTCAAAGTGATCTGAATAGAAAACTCCAGATTCCGCCGGATGGCCGGATCTTCTATCCTCTAGTTGGTGAGATACCGGTAGCGGGTCTTAGTGTGACGCGGTTGAGGGATACCATTACAGAAGGGCTAGCGCAGTATATTAAAGATCCCCAGGTCAGTGTCGCCGTCACGGCACTCAGGAGTGAACGAGTGTTCGTTTTGGGTGAGGTGCAACGTCCAGGAGTCTTCACACTGGAATCCAGGATGAGCGTAGTTGAGGCGGTCACCAGAGCGGGAGGTTTTACACTAGATGCTAAGTGGACCGAGGTTCTACTGATCAGAAACATGCAAGAGAGAGCCCAGGTGGTTGCTGTCCTAAACCTCAAAGAGGCTCTGAAAGAGGGAGATGTATCGCAGAACATCTCTCTCCAGAATGGTGATGTTTTATACATTCCCTCGGTTGCTATTGCGGATGTGGCTAGGTTCTTTCAGCATCTGGAAGCGATTATTCGCCCACTGGTTCTCATAGGATCGGGAACGGTCGTGATCAGTCGATAGGATACATATGAACATTCATACTCCAGTCGCATATCCTTTTGAATGGACCCTCGATGCAGGTGCGATCTCCTTAGACCGGCTGCTAAAGCTGCGAGAGGAATATCGGGATGCGGGTCTGCGCGTTGTCACCACTAACGGCTGTTTTGATCTCTTGCATCCCGGTCACGTTCGTTTCCTCCAAGAAGCCCGGTCGCTGGGCGATGTGTTAATAGTTGCTCTGAATAGCGATACTTCAGTACGACGCTTAAAGGGGGCGGAGCGACCTATCATTCCAGAAATAGACCGGGCGACCATGCTCGCTCTGCTTCGGTCGGTAGATCATGTGGTCATTTTCGATGATCTTCTTCCCAATAATCTGCTTGCTCTGCTGCAGCCAGATTTCCACTGTAAGGCTGCTGACTATACTCCTGATGTGCTACCAGAAGCTGAGGTAATACACTATTATGGTGGCGAAATACGGATCCTCCCGTTTGTCGAGGGCTATTCTACCTCACAGCTCATCAGACAAGTGATCGATAGGACTGAAACTACTGATTGTTTAAGGGGGAGAGAACAAGAACGCTCTGATAGAGAAACATGGGTTACTGAGCAACTTCTAACCGGCGCCAATGTGCTACGTCAAGTTGCCTATCAGATGAATAAACAAATCCTCTTAGCGGCTACGAAGATTACCGAGACCTTATCGACAGGAAAGAAGATCTTGTTATGTGGTAATGGTGGTAGTGCTGCTGATGCCCAGCACATTGCTGCTGAATTTGTAGGACGTTTTCGGCGTGAACGACGTCCTCTGCCAGCCATCGCCCTGACTACAGACACTTCGATTCTGACTGCCTTGGGGAATGATTATGGTTTTGAACAAATTTTCGTTCGACAAGTAGCGGCCCTAGGGCAACCTGGAGATATCTTGCTCGGTCTCTCTACTAGCGGAACCTCGCGTAATGTGCTCGCTGCGGTTGAAACAGCACGTGCACAAGGAGTATATACTATTGCTTTGACCGGAAAATTCCCCTCATCTCTAAGCAATAGAGCGGACCTCTCTTTAGCTGTTCCTTCTAAGGATACACCACTTGTGCAGCAGGCCCATATTGCGATTTTGCATACGATATGTGATATTACGGAGCAAATGCTTTCGGAAGATCCTCAGCATAGTGTGTAATTTCCTGCGAGTCGTCTTGTGGTCTTTATTCTAATTCAGATCCTTCCTGAACAGAGAAAAGGTGTTAAAGAATTCTGCAAGGAAATACAGACCTCTTCGCTTCACTCAGAGTGACTATCTATAACAACTGTTATTGAATAAGAAATAAGAGGAGGTATACACATCTTGATGGATGATCTGTTAACAGCTCTACCGGGGCACAGTATTCTTATTGTAGGTGATGTGATGCTTGACGAGTATATTTGGGGTGAAGTACGACGGATCTCTCCTGAAGCTCCAGTACCAGTTGTCGAGATCCGTCACCGGACCTATACTCCAGGTGGGGCGGCTAATACTGCGGCCAATGTGGCTAGTTTAGGAGGCCGGGTGTCTCTTGGGGGAGTTGTCGGTCAAGATCAACAAGCAGAGAGGCTTCGTAATATCTTAAAGGAGTCCAGAGTAAATATTGAGGGACTTTTAATAGATGACAAGCGTCCCACTACGACCAAAACACGCATCGTTGCCCATAGCCAACAGATTGTACGTGTAGACTCAGAACAACGGCTACCATTACGGAACGAATTAGAGGATATTCTTTTAAGATGGATCACAGAACAAGTAAATATGAGCGAAGTCTGTGTGCTCTCGGATTATGGTAAGGGAGTGATTTCACCTCGAATTGCAGAGCGTTTTATTCAACTGGCTCGAGAGGCAGATAAACCGGTTGTGGTAGATCCGAAGGGTACAGATTATCTCAAATATCGAGGCACAACAGTAATTACTCCCAATATCCATGAGGCAATTAAGGCTTTAAAGTATGAACATATCGACGATATCAATCTGCTCGAAGTTGGATCCACATTAACGGATCTGCTCACGGGCAGCGCTGTGCTTATTACCCGTGGTGCCGAAGGGATGACGCTCTTCCAGAAAGGTATTGAGCCTATCCATATTCCAGCTATGGCAAGGCATGTGTTTGATGTGACCGGTGCCGGGGATACTGTAGTGAGTACATTGGCTCTTGCCTTAGCAGCAGGAGCCACTCTGGAAGAAGCTGCAAACTTGGCCAACTATGCGGCTGGTGTTGTGGTTGGCAAATTTGGTACAGCAACTATATCCCTAGAAGAACTATATCATAGGCAGTGAAACGCTACTCTCTCTGCTAAACCCTTCTTACCTACCATCCCTTTCTTGCAGACACGCTTGCCATCCCCTGACCTTCCAGGTTCCTTCCCTATCACTCCTGCGAAACCTCTATGGTCTTTTCTTTCCACCAAAGCCATTTCACCGCCTTAACTAATCCGGTAACACTGTTTTTACTAATTAGAAGAAAAGTGCTTCCAACGATGAAAAAATCCAATCTTAGAGATTGATGAGTGATATAATAATAATCGTATCGAAGATTCTCATGAATGGGTTTATTCCGTACCGGACTTATTTGCCAGAGTCCTGTAATTCCAGGAAGCACCTGAAGTCTCTTTCGTTGTCTTGGAGTATATTTCTCTACAATAAATGGCATTTCTGGCCTTGGCCCTACTATACTCATCTCTCCTTTTAGCACATTAAAAAATTGAGGCAACTCGTCTAACCCTGATTGTCTAAGAATACATCCGACTCGGGTTACCCGACAATCGGCTTCGTCATCATCTGGCTTGAAGGCATAGGGATGTGTATTGGCATGCATGGTACGAAACTTATAGATGATGAAAGGCTTTCCCCCTTTTCCAATCCTGATCTGTCGAAAAAAGATAGGGCCTGGAGAGTCCCATTTTACAAAAAAAGCAATAAGAAGGAAAAGAGGAAAGGCAAAAAAAAGCACTACAGAAGCAAAGATGACGTCGAAGACCCGTTTGACAAATGAGAAAAAAAATCGTCGTCTTGTCTTTTGTCTATTTCGCCGTTTTGCCACCAAGAAGCGTTTCTCCATCCTGGCTAAATAGTATTCTCCTTTTCTATTACCGGGCCATTCTGCTCTGTTCTCTTGAGATTGCTTCGCTTCGTTGCAATGCCAGAAGAGGCACACCCCCAGAGGTGATTACGAGGAGTATAAGCACAGAGTAGAAATGTAGCTAAGAGGGATAAAATGAAGATCATATCCCCTACCGGCCCTGCTATAGCTATCCAGCTTATACCAATAACCACTAAGAGAAGCATCTGCAAAGGCTCCCGTAGTATTGGATACTGATCGACAAACTGGGTGAGGGGAGGGCTACTCTGATAATACCATCGTATAAAAGAACGACCAGAAGGATAGTGTCGTAGCCAATCCCGAAAAGAACGCAGGGGGCCAAGCCAATGTTGTAGAGGAGAGCCCCGGGCAATAGCGGTAAGGAAACAGGGGCCTCCATCACTACCATTGGAGGATTGAGTCGGTACGATCATGGAGGAGACAGTGATACTTATGGTAGCAGTCTCGCTGTCGATTATACCATCATTGGCGGTTAGATGAAGGGTGTAAGTCCCTTCCTCCATAGCCTGAAAAACCGTCTTGGCCGCATGTACCTTGGCAACCGTTCCCAACTCTGGATTAGCGGGATCCTCTGTCCAGCGAAAGGTCAGGGGATCATCATCCGGATCAAAACTCTCACTCCCATCCAGGACTAGCTCCTCTCCTGGCAGGACTTGCAGCATACCTGGTAACACAGCAACAGGGATGCTATTCCCTGGAGCATTTACCTGGACAGTAACCGCAGCCGGTGCACTACGTAGGAAACCATCGTTTACGACAAGAAAAAAGGAGTATTTCCCAGGAAATACTGGTCTAAACAGGGCTGTAGCTGACGACACATCAGTGAGCTGGTCAAACACAAATAGATTTGCTGAATCCTCAAACCATTCAAAAGTCAGTGTGTCCTTAGGATCAGGATCAAAACTTTCGACACCGGAGAGCACAACTTCACTGCCAACTTCGGTGCGTATCACAGTATCATCAGTCTGAGCTACAGGTACATGGGCAAAGGGAGGCAAATTGACAATGATGGTGACCTGGCTGGGCTCACTGGGGACCAGGCCATCAAAGGCGGTCAATCTAAACTGATACACGCCAGGAAAGACTGGCGTGAAGCTCGGCTGGAGAGCCGCAGGGTCACTCAATACTCCTCGCTGCGGATTGCGAGAATCTTCCTCCCACTGAAAGGTGAGTTCATCATCGTTAAAATCCCCTGCTCGCGCTTCGGACAAGACTACTGTCTGTCCTACATCAATAGTCATATCCTGACCAGCAAAAACCACTGGAGCAGTATTGCCAGAGACCTCTACACGTACCGTGACCACATCGGGTACACTTTTCACCACTCCATCTGAAACTTGTAACAATAATTGATACACCCCGGGTGTATTTGTGCGAAAAGTCGTGATTGGCTCTGCAGAGTCTAAAATAGTATCAGGAACTGGATTCTTTGGGTCTTCTGTCCACTGGTAGACGAGGACTGTTCCTGGATCCGCGTCAAAACTGGTACTTCCATCGAGGAGTGTTGAGGCAAGACCGGTTTCATCCAAAAAGATGACCTGATCAGGACCGGCAACGGCTACCGGTGGGGTGTTGGCATCCTGCAGATTCAGATAGATCACACTGGGAGCTTGGTCATTGGCTGCCGCCAAATCTGGATCGCCATCACCATTGTCAAACCAGAGCACCGCTTGTGTATTCCGCTCATCTGCAGAAAACCACACCGGGTCCACGAGTAGCATCCCCCCCTGGTTCTCATAGATGACATTGGGACCATTATTGGCCGCCGCCAAGTCAAGGTCACCATCAGCATCTGCATCACCCCAAGCCACATCATTCGTCTCCGCAAAGTCTGACGATATCCAGCAGGGAGTGGTCTCGAGCGATCCATCGCGGTTACAGAAGACCAGATTTTGACCGGTAATGGCCACCGCTACATCAGTAAAGCCATCGCCATCGAGGTCTCCTGGCGCCATACCATTCACTTGACTCTCGAGGAAAACCTCCCAGGAAGCCTCTGTCTCCAGCAGGCCTTCTGCATTACGAAAGAGCTGGAGGCTATGACTGTTGGCCACTAACAAATCTAGGAAACCATCATTATCTACATCGGCCCAGGCAATAGCCTGCGTATCCGCCGCATCAGCAGAACTCCAGATAGGCTCCTCCCCCAGATTTCCCTGGCCATTATTCCTGTACACCTGGTTCCGCTGAAAACTATTCCCCACAGCCAGATCGAGATGACCATCCTGATCCATATCTGCCACAGCGATACTCGTGGTTAATCGCGCAACCGATGCGGTCCAGACTGGTACAAGATCCAACTGAAAGCCATCATGAAGAAATAACTGGATGAATCGCCCCTTGTTACCATGCAACAAGTCTGGCACTCCATCACCGTTCATATCAGCTAAGGCAATCGCTGTGGTATCAGTGATAGTGCCGGTGCCAAACGATACCATTTCGTCGAAACGACCGGTACGATTAAAGTAGATCTCCGTTTCATGACCACGGTGTCCCAGCACCAGATCCGTATGCTGATTACGGCTGACATCGCCCGCCGCCAGGGAACTGGCACTAAAAGCCCCTGCTGACTGCCAGGAGGGAGTCTCTTCAAGGAGAATAGCGGCTTCTAAAGCATCGAAGATACCATATGGGGAAACGCCAGAAAATAGCAAACAGTATAGCATCACAAGCCAATATTTCTGCAAGCAGTTTGCACTCCGAAGTTTGCAAATTCCTTGAGGGAATAGGCTGCAAAAAGGGACTCCCTCTCCAGAGGGAGTCCCTCGCCTAAAGGGACGTTACCTATCTTAGACAATGCAACTACAACGTCCCATCATCATCGATCACGTAAGCAGTGTTGTCATCATTACGCACTGCATGATCAGCCTCACCAGATAAAGGATTTCCGGCCGTATCTGCCGCAGCCGTCGCCGTATTCGGTGGGCCAAGGGCAATGAAATTGCCCGAAGCAAGATTCGCCAAATCACACACATTACCAGGCGAAGCTGCTACATTGATAGCAAGGCGAACCGCTGTATCGCCTGGGATAAACGCTGGATCGACTGTAACCAGGTCTGTACCCCCAAAGGCTACGTTACAGTTGGGCACAGGCCCCACCTGAACAACTATATTGGCCTCGGCAAAAGTACCAAGCCTCTCGCTGAAGCTCAGGAGAATAAAATCGGTACCGGTACCCGGATTGTTTTCGATGGTCGCCGATACTAACTCTGGATCGGTTGTATCAAAGTTTGCCAGATCGGCTGCAGCGGTCGGCTCGAATGCTCCATCGATGAACACCAACGCATTCGCCTCCGTGCCGAGCGGATTGGCTGCAACAGAAGTATCAGTAACCGTAAAGCCAGTGAAGGTAATGTTATCCCCTTCCCCTAACCGGTTCAGGTCACAGGCGGGATTTACCGTAGGATCGAGAAGTAACGGGAGGTTCTCGTCTCCATTTTGGAAATCGGGATTTCCATCCCCATCCACGTCATTCGACACTGCACCAGCTACTGTACAATTGACCCCCGCGATAGTGACGATAGCTCCAGGCACTGGTGCAATGTTTACCCCTTCACTGAAGTTAATGGTAACGGTTTGAGCCGCCGCATTCACCGTTGCACTAACTATCAATGGTTCCTGTGAGTCAATGAGCTGGTTCGTCACCTCCGTAGGATCGGTCTGTTGGTTGGCGTTTCCATTCAGATCCTGCACGCTGGTAAGCGATAGAGCCACAAAGTCCCCATCGCGGATGTCTATGACCCCACTTGGACCCGGCTCAATTAACAGCGTGACAAAAGTATTACCAAAGCTATTACCCTTGGTTCCATTCTCATCAACATCCTGACCGGTATCCTGGAAGCCATCCCCATCGACATCATCGGCAGATACAAAGATCCCATCAGCAGCAGAAACCTCTTCGTTCAACATCGCTGCCGTGATTCTGATCTCGGTCAAACGAGCCGGTGCACTTCCATCAGCAGCCCGCAACTCGTAATTACCCACGGTTTCAGCCGTTACCTCTGCCAGTGGTTCGGAAAAACCGAGTAGGATAGCGTCTGGTTCACCATCTTGATTGATATCAAGCAACACCTGCCCGCGACTCAACGTAGCGAGCGCTCCGGCTGCTGGAGGGCCAACCGTCATATTCAGCGTTTGAATAGGAGTAGCACCTGCACCAACCTGGGCAGCTCCACCATTAGTGGTTGGACCAGTATTATCCGCAATCACCACCGGGCTACCTAACGAGCCTTCTACATCATTTGAATTCAGCACAGAAACAGCAATGCGCACATTAGCAAAACCATCAGAAAGATCCGCCAAACCATTAGCCGTATCGATAGGCACCGTCGGTGATACATCATCACCTACGTCGGTGATTGTTGTCTCTAGGACGTTCCGGGCTACCCCATCGTATCCTAGAGCAACTCCAGGATTTACACCAGGGCCAGCGGCCAGAGCAGCATTCATATTCCATGCTGTTGCCGGCAATGTCGTCACCGGGTCATTCCCTGGAGCCGTCTGGGCAATGAGCTGAAACTCACCACCGGAAATGGACATATAGACTTTGTAGGCACGAGCACCCTCCACAGCATCCCATTCCACCGTCGCACTCGTACCATTAAAGTCAGCAGAATTCTCTGCCAACCTCGCCGCCGGTCCAGCTAAGGCACCGGCACCACCGTTTGTAGTAAAAAGCAATACTCCAGGAGAGGGAGCCACTTCTCCAAAGACTTCACCGACACCCGCCGTTTCATCACCCAAGACATTGGCCGGAGTGCTGAGACAACAAGTATTTCCCTGTAAATCGGCGAGTGGAATATTGCCAAAACCCAAACCATTGACACCAATGGCTACCCCATAGGTAACCCCAGGCTGCCAGTCATTAACCGGTGTAATGGTGAGCACTGTACCATCTTCGTTCCATTCTGAGGTTACTGCTACCTGGGCATCGGATGTTCCCGGAGGTGCAGTGGGTAAACCTTTGAAATCGGTAGTCGCCACCACAGGCTGAGTAAAGGCATTATCAGTCTGCATACGCTCGTTAAAGGTGATCACAATTGGCCTACGCGGGTCACCAGTCTCCGCAGTCACATCAATATCAGCCCCATCTGCCGGATCTGCTTCTGTTGGGAATGGAGCCACAACGTCTACACCCACTTCTGGTGGAGCCATGAAAATCTCACCTACCGTCGGCAGCCCTCCGGCTCCGGTCTGGCCACCAGGGACACCAGTTGCTGGAGTTGCCGGAACCAGCACCTCCACCCCACCACCGAGAGTAGGGAAGGGTCCTGTACCTGCTCTCAGGGTACCATTAGGGACAAAACCAGCAGCCACCACTTCAACGTTATAGAGGTGTGAAGCGGGCACTTCAGTAAACACAAAAGATCCATCTTCTCCTGTGATAGTCTCGGTGGTGGTATTGTCCAACGAGAGACGAATGGCATTAGGAGGAGGAACAACTGCTGCCGGAGCCGGTGTCGGCACAAGCAAAGCACCATCGAGGAGGGATACCCGCGCCCCCACAATCACCTCACCGGTCAATGCATTTCGTACCGTACCTCGGATAGTTTCGGTTTTTGGACCGATGTCAAAGTTTAAAGTCGTGGTCAATCCGTCGATTGGCGTATTAGCTCCCGAGCCCCCTTCCACACAGTCTCCACCACCTGGCACGGGTTGAGCAGGACAAGCTGGCGCATTCCCCTCCAGAAAACTAGAAAAACCAACCGCCGCCGGTCCGGTGGCAAAAGTCGGAAAGGGAGCCGCTCCCTCTGGCAAAGCCTCATTAACCCCGCTTAAATCCACCGTGATCGTATAGGTTGACAATTCGCCAAACTGCACCTGCCCGTCCGGTAAATCGGGAGTACCATCTCCGTCGGCATCGATAGTCGGCGCATCGCTCCATACCGAAGCAGGCAGATCCGTGAACGAATACTGCCCATCAGCCAGGGTAGTTACCGTCACCTGACTGGCTCCAGGCACCTCAATACTGACCACTGCCCCTTCAATCGGCTTGCCAGAAACGGCATCTCTCACTACACCCTGGATATTTCCCCTTGGTTGAAAGGGATTAGGGTTGGGATTAGTGACACTCCCCTCCGTAGTTGTGGTAGTCGTCTCATCACCGGTACAACTCCACAAAAACCCGAGCAGAGCGATACAGAGTACTATCCCTACAAGCGATCTACCAAGAAAAGAGTTCTCTAATCGCTGCATATATTTTTCCTCCTTATGTTATCAACTCCTCCAACAACCTCCCTCACACTGGAACACTGCCCACTCTCGATAACCCAAGAGAACCAACCTCGTTAACAAGCTAACCCTCCATCCTGTTCTACACTGCCTACTCTGCTTTATCTCTCTCCTCCTCTTACTTAAGTAAGATTCTTTAGCCCATCCCTCCTTTCCTCAAAAATCTCCTAGATAACTATTGCAGATTTTCTCTTATAACTTTGACCATTTTCTTGGTCTTCTCAGCGCTTAATTTAAGCCGTATTCTACTCCCTCAGTATAGAGTTGTCAAGAAAATTTTCTCTCTTTTATAAGAACTGATCGAGAAAATTTTCCTTGACAAAGGAATTCTCCCTTTATTTCTAACCCAAGAGAAAAGACCTGGGAAACACTTAAAGTTTAACCAAATGATCCAACAACGCTTTGTTTAATATTACTTTTCGACCAGCTAACCGGATATAGCCCCGTTTTTCCAGATCATTGAGTACACGGGTCACTGTCTCACGTGAGGTACCCACCATACTGGCAAAATCCTGATGGGTGGGGCGTTTGGGGATAATGATACTCCCATCGGGGCTGGCTGTTCCCGTATCTTTCCCCAAAGCGAGTAAAGCTTTAGAGACTCGTGTATAGACATCGAGCAAGGCCAGGTTGCCAATCTTTTCGTCGGTTTCCCGCAGCCGGGCACAGAAGGAGAGAATGAATTTGAACAGAATAGTACTGGAGTGCTTAACTTGATTAAAAAACGCTTGTTTGTGAAGCACAAGAAAGGTGGAATCCTCGGTGGTCATGACCGTCGCTGACCGGGGTCGATCATCAAAAAGGGACATCTCCCCAAAAAAATCCCCTGCCCGGAGAAAACTCAAAATAAACTCCCGACCATCGAATCCCAAAATCATGACTTTTACTTCTCCAGACAAAATCAGGTAAAGTGCGTCTCCGGGATCTCCTTCTAAAAAGATGACACTCCCCTTGGGATAGGTTTTTCGCTGGGTGATAGCATAGATAGAATCTAACTCTTGCTCATTAAGCCCGGCGAAGAGGGGAACGGTTTTTAAGACCTCTTTAGTTGGGGTCTGGAACATGACCTGTCCTTCCTTTTTCTATCGAGGGGATAACTTCATTAATCTTTGGTGAGCTTTTTTTCATATGATACGGAGCGAAGCGAAGTATCTCATCTCATCCAAAGCACAATGAAGTATCTCGTCTTCGGGACTACCAAGTACTTTGCTTCGCTTAAGATGAGCACAAATGGGTCATACTGTCCAAATCCACCACTTGATCTTTATCAGTCACTTCGTATAAGATAATCATGAAGAGAAAAAGCTCAGGTTATATGGTACAAATAAGTAACTATGACTGGTTTTCTTGCGTTTTGGTGTGTAGCATGTAGGGTGGGCTGTGCCCACCAAGAATACCCCTGGCTGTGTGTTGGTGGGCACAGCCCACCCTACCTCTGGCTTTTGTGAAAAATGCTTAGTGATACTTACTTATAATTGCAAACTATATCAGAAGAGAGAGAAGCAATCAAGCAAGAATCTGAACAGTTTTTACAGTTACAAATCAGGCCGAAAAAACTCGGGCGTTCGAAACCCTTCCAAGGTTACCTGAAATCCAAAGCGGGTGTCGTCATCATCCAACTGTTGAAAGCGGAATCGGAACCCCCAACAACGACACGTCGAGAGATAGCGAATGCCGATGGAGTGTTCCTCGACCTCCCCCTCCTCATAGTTATAGCGCCCTCGATATTCGAGCTGCCATTGCCTTCCCAAATCTAGCACAGTTCCTCCGGTCAGGAAACCAATATTGGGTGCATCCAGTTGGAAGAGGGTATCTTCGGTCAGAAGATCAAAAGTTGACGAGTTTCGGAAGCGCTCCCCAATAAAAAAACGCCACCAGGGAAGAGGACGGATTTGAAAGGAGATATTGGCGGCATCAAACGCATTGGTTTGGATATTATACCGGAGCTCGGCATCGATGGAGAGGAAAGGAGAAAAAAAGACTTCTCCTTCCACTGCCAGTGCCCATAAGGAAGGGGACGCTCCATAGATCTGCTTCACAATGAGCCGAACTACCTCCTGCGCTCCTTTTTCCTGGTTCCCTCGACGCAAGAATCGATTGGTAATGCCGACTTCTAGTTGCTGCTCAGAGGGGATCAGATCAAACGGATCAACTATGGTCACCGGCTGGTCATCCAGAGGTGGAGTATAGCGATACCGCCAGTGGGGTTCTATCACGTGTTTCCAGCGACTTCCTTCGCCAGCAAAAAAGGGGGTAAAGAACCCGAAGAAGCGGGGTCCATCGATATCAAAACCCACTTGAAACAGGGTACGGGAAAGGAAGTTATCGGGGGCTTTCTCTTCATTCAGATAGATATTCTGCTGCAGGTTTAGGAGGGGGGTAATGCTGAAGGCCGGAGAAAATGATATGGGCCAGAGGAGTTGGGGAACAGCGGAAAAACGGCCTCGATAGCGTGAGTGATCATCCATCACTTGACGCGAGTGTACTATGGAGCCATCAAAGCGAAAAAAGAGCGGAGTCGTGAAAATTCGTTGGGGCTCATAACCATACGCTAATTCAGGAATACTGGCCAGGGTTTCATCCTGTCGATTTTCTGTATCCTGCAGCCATTTTCCTTGCAATTGCACCCACTGAGTCTCCCAGGATTTGGTCAGGGTGAGGAAAGAACTAGTATAGCGACGAGAGCGGAGAAAGATATCTTCGGCAAATTCCCGATCATAACTTGCTTTGCTGAGCAGGTCTAGACGCAGCAATCCCCGTCCCTGTCCTGGGAGTTCTTGCTCTTGAAAGGTATCCACTTTCCAGAAGTCGAGGTCCAGATCCTGATCCCGGATATAGGTTCCACTCAATTCTCCTTTCGAACCTGTATTCAGGATATAGCGCACCTCTCCACTTGGTCGAATGCCTTTCTTGGTGAGATAATCCAGCCCTATGGTGGCATCGGCTTGTTCGTGGAAAGCCCAAAAAAAACGATTTTCTACAAAAAACCCATCACGGCTACTGGTACCAAACCGGGGAGGCAGTAATCCAGTAGCACGCTCCAGCTTCACCGGATAGAAAAAATAAGGGAAATAAAAGACCGGTATGCCTTTGATGACAAAGGTAAAGTGGCGAATGGTGGCATACCCCTCTTTAACCACCGTCGCTTTTCCGACTCGAAATTCCCAGGTAGGAGTTCCCCCTTCGGGACAATTACAGGTGGTCAAGACCCCCTGAATAATCTCAAATCGATTCTCCCCAAGCTTCTTAACCTCTCCTGCCTTTACCTGAAAGGCATCAACCAATCTCCCCTGCACGTGGACCAGCTTGCCAGTTTTGGTAAAGAGATTAAAGCTCACTGCTTCTCCTTCGATTTGACTCTCTCCATCCGTAAAGAAGATGTGTCCTTGGGCGATACCATCACCAGTTTCCATATCGAGTTGGACCTCATCGGCTCGTATATGGAAATTTTGATAACGAAGAGAGACTGTCCCACGGAGCACGAGCTGACGTGCCTGGGGAGCATACTGTAATTGTTCAGATTGAATGATGACTGGAGGGATAAGCGTCTCTTCGGCTTCAGCAGCTTCGGCTATCCAGGGAAAAGAAAGCACAAGAAATACGATAAAGAACCACATCTGCTTGTCTGCTCTTGCCTCAGTGTATAGTGCTCGCCTGCTGAGGGAATGTATACTCACTCAGTAATCTCCAGAGAACGAGCATCGGCCCTCAATAGAACTCTAGACAACCCATCTGCTTGAGTTATTCGGAGGAACGGAGCGACGAAGAATCTCTCTTATCAGACATCCCTTGCCAAAAAAGAGATTCTTCGCTCCTTTCGGTCGCTCAGAATGACCAAAGCCGTCCACGTTCAAGTAATTCTAGTGATCCGTCACAAATCCACACGACTTCCCTGCCCTCTGTTCCAGGTTTCGGAGGACAGGGAAGTAGCAGGCACTCCAGATTCTTGCTTATTTCTCTACTTTTTGCGGTTGTCGCTCTTTTCGATAGGCCACTTTATTCACCGCGTTGAGATAGGCTTTGGCACTTGCTTCAATAACATCCGTGCTCGCTCCACGTCCGGTAATGATCTCACCATTAAACTGGACTTTAACCACCACTTCACCGATGGCATCTTTTCCACTGGTGACTGCCCGGATCGAATAGTCGATCAGCTTTCCGGGAATGCCGGTAATCCGGTCGATAGCTTGATAAGTGGCATCTACAGGCCCATCCCCTATCGACGCATCTTGCATGAGCATTTCTCCCTTCCGCAAGCGAAGCGTTGCGGTCGGGAGGGTATGATTCCCGGTGGTGGTCTGGAGGTAGTCCAATTCAAACGTTTCTGGAATAGCGGAGAGTTCATCCTCGACAATAGCCTGCAGATCTTCGTCATAAATCTCTTTTTTCTTGTCCGCCAGATCTTTGAAACGGGCAAAAGCCTTGTTGATTTCTTCTCGTGTCAACTCATAGCCCAGCTCCTCTAGCCGTTTAGAAAAGGCATGACGTCCCGAATGCTTACCCAGCACCAGGCGATTGCGGGCGAGACCGATCGATTGCGGGGTCATGATCTCATAGGTGATGGCATTTTTCAAGACCCCATCTTGATGGATCCCTGCCTCATGAGCAAAAGCGTTATCGCCAACGATAGCCTTGTTCGGTTGCACCTTGATCCCGGTAATGGTGCTCAGGAGACGGCTGGTTTTGTAGATCTCTTCGGTGGTGATATCCGTATAATGCTGATAGTAATCTCTGCGCGTCTTGAGCGCCATCACGATCTCTTCCAGGGCCGCATTCCCCGCTCGCTCTCCAATCCCATTGATGGTACACTCGACCTGTCGAGCGCCGTTCTCTATTCCGGCCAGGGAATTGGCCACCGCCAGCCCTAAATCATTATGGCAGTGCACACTGATGCGGGCTTTCCCAATATTCGGGACCTTATCACGCAGAGTTTTAATGAGCCGGCCATATTCTTGCGGAGTGGCATACCCCACTGTATCCGGGATATTGACCGTGGTTGCCCCTGCCTCGATAACCGCTTCTATCAGTTTGATCAGAAAAGCCACATCACTGCGTGAGGCATCTTCTGGGGAATACTCAATATCGTCACAGAGGCTCTTGGCATACCGGACGGCCTCGATGGATTGCTGCAAAATCTCTTCTCGAGTTTTGCGGAGTTTATGCTCCAGATGAATATCGGAGGTGGCAACAAAAACGTGTATTCGAGGCTTTTCAGCATATTGAACTGCTCCCCAGGCCCGGTCGATATCAATCTTGGGTACACGCGCCAATCCGGCGATAACCGGCCCCTTCACCGCCTGAGCCACCGCTTTCACTGCCTCAAAGTCCCCTTCTGAGGCAATCGGAAAGCCAGCTTCGATTACATCTACATTCAGCTTGGCCAATTGATTGGCCATGCGGATCTTTTCTTCGATATTCATGCTAAAACCAGGCGATTGCTCGCCATCCCGCAGGGTTGTATCAAAAATCCAGACTTTTTCACTCATATCCGTTCTCCTGTTTGTGTTTACCATGCTCTGTATTCCGTTTCTTTTCTTTTCCGGTTCTGATGGAGATCACCTAGCTCTGATTCCATATAACCACCTCCTTGAAGAGTTGCTCTCAAAGCAAAGTATCAAAAAAAAACCCTCGCCCCTAGTTGAATCGTTCTACTAGGGACGAGGGTTGTCTGTACATTCCCCGTGGTACCACCCTACTTCAGGAACAAGTAAGTTCCGGCTCTGGTAAGAGCCTTTCTCCTCACTTCTTCCCCTCATTTCTGGTAGGATAACGGCTACCAACCGATGCAGACTACTCAACACAGTTCATCTGCACAGCTCCAGGGCGAGTTCGAGCATTCTCTTACACCGATTCACACCACCCATCGGCTCTCTGCCGTAAGAAAAATCCTCTACTACTCCCTTTCTTCGCTTTTGACTTAATAGCTTTATAAATAAGTTAGGGAGCAACTCAAGTTGCATCCAATACCTTATTCCTCGTCTAACAGATCCTCCGCATCCAGCTCTAAGTCATTAACTGTTTGATAACGTTTTCGAAAGAATACCTGTTCAAAGGGGCCAGAAAAGGCATACAAAAAGAAAAACAAAAACAGGGTCAATTTAGGCATCATTATCAATACATAGAGCGAAAGGAGAAAACTGAGCGCAACTAATAAGGGTTTCTTATGACGCAATTCAATATTTTTTAAACTTCGGTAACGAATCTTGCTGATCATCAGGGCAGCCAGAATACAGGTAAGGACCCCGATCATGATTGGATTGGGAGCTTCCAGCACAATAAATTCTTTTCCCAAAATAACTAAGGAAGCCACCATCCCTGCTGCCGCCGGAATCGGCAGACCAGTAAAATCGAAGCTGCTATTCTGTCCGGTTTGGGCATTAAAGCGTGCTAAACGTAGAGCCCCACCAATAATAAAGAAAAAGGTCGCTAGCCACCCTACTTTTCCCATGGGTTGCAATGCCCACGCATAGAGGATCAGTCCTGGTGCTACCCCAAAAGAGAGCAGATCGGCTAACGAGTCATACTCGATACCAAAGGTACTGGTACTATTAGTCCAGCGCGCAATTTTTCCATCAAAAAAATCAAAGACGGCCGCAATTAATACTGCAAAAGAAGCCTGATAAAACAGCCCATTGATCGCGGCGATAATCCCATAAAATCCACAAAAGATATTGGCCGTCGTCATCAGACTGGGTAGCAGGTATTTGCCCTTTTCTATCTTCAGTTTATCGCTCAACATCTTTGCTCAATATTCCAGAGGGAATAAACATGCACTTTTTTGTTGCCTAAGCATTATACAGACTTTTTCCTCGCTGTCAAGGGAAAGAAGAGGGAAGAAATTTTGCAACTACCGTTTCCCCAGCACGCACCTTATCCCCTTGTCTTATGGAGAGGGTGCATTCCATGGGCAATCGCATATCGATCCGGGATCCAAATTTCATCAACCCCAATCGACTCCCCGCCCTAATCCGCTCTCCAGGTTGCACCCAGCACACAATCCGCCGGGCCAAAATACCGACGATTTGTTTGACAAGGACCTCACCATATGGGCTCTCAATCCATACGGTATTCTGTTCATTCTCCGTAGAGGCTCGTGGAGAGAAAGCAGGGAAGAATCGTCCCGGTTGATAGCGGATCTCTTTTACTAGGCCGGTTACCGGACTCCGATTTACATGCACATCAAAGGGGGAGAGAAAGATGCTGATCCAGATACCGGTCAGCCCTTTCTCCTCCTTTTCTTCCCATATCTCTAAAATCTTCCCATCTGCCGGAGCCAAAACGAGATGATCCCCCTGTGGAGGATTTCGTTCTGGATCACGAAAGAAGTAAAGCAAAAACAGAGTTATCCCTGCCGAGACGATTCCAGTTATCCTCCAGCCTGTAAAAAGACATATCCCGGTAAGCAGCAAGAAAGGGAGAATAAAAGGCAACCCTTCTTTCGCTATGCCATACCCTGTGCGTCTCATGTGGCCTTTTTTCCTACCCAGGGCATCATGCTGCGCAATTCTTCTCCTACCTTTTCGATGAGATGATTGGCATCTCGTTGGGTCAATGCGTTAAATACCGGACGGTTAGCCCGGTTTTCCAAAATCCACTCCCGGGCAAAAGCTCCCGACTGGATCTCTGCCAGGATGCGTTTCATCTCTTTCCGGGTCTCTTCGGTAATGATACGTCGTCCCCGAGTGATATCCCCATATTGAGCCGTATCACTGACCGAGTAGCGCATATTGCTGATACCCCCTTCGTACATCAGATCGACAATCAGTTTGAGTTCGTGCAAGCACTCAAAGTAGGCCGCCTCTGGCTGGTATCCAGCTTCTACCAGCGTATCAAATCCCGCTCGGACCAGTTCGGTCACTCCTCCACAGAGAACGCACTGTTCACCAAAAAGATCGGTTTCGGTTTCTTCCTGAAAGGTGGTCTCGATGACCCCAGCCCGCAATCCACCAAGCCCTTTGGCATAAGCCAGGGCAATCTCTTTGGCTTTGCCAGTAGCATCTTGATGCACGGCTAACAGGCAGGGCACTCCTCGTCCTTCCAGGAATAATCGACGGAGGAGATGACCAGGGCTTTTGGGGGCAATCATAAACACATCCACATCAGCCGGAGGGACAATCTGACCGAAATGGATGTTAAAGCCATGACTAAAAGCCAGAGCATTCCCCTTTTGTAAATAAGGAGCAATATCGTCTCGGTAAATATCCGCTTGTTTTTCATCCGGAGTAAGGATCATGATGATGTCACCCATCTGGGCAGCTTCGGCTGTAGTGGCGACCTCCAGACCATCCCGTTCCGCTTTCTCCCAGGATTTTCCCTTCCGGAGTCCCACGACGACATCGAGGCCGCTATCCTTGAGATTCCCTGCATGGGCATGCCCCTGACTTCCATACCCGATGATCGCTATCTTTTTCCCTTTCAGGAGGTTTAAGTCTCCATCTTTTTCGTAATACAGTTTGGCCATTGCTCTTTCTTTTCCTCCTCACAGATCATACAAAGTGCTCTGTTATAATCCCCGCCCATCTTTTATAAGTTAGAGACCTTTATTTCCTCGTCCCATGGCAATACGCCCGGTCCGGGCGATTTCGATAATCCCGAGTGGTCGTACGAGTTCAATAAAAGCCAGAATTTTCTCTTCGTCCCCGGTCACTTCTATAGTATAGGTGCGAGGGCTCACATCGACAATATTACCACGAAAGATCTGGACCAGACGTAAAATTTCCGGTTTACTCTCCGCGTCTGCTTTGATCTTTATCAGAGCCAGCTCCCGGTCCACAAACTTTTCTTCGCTGAGATCGACCACCTTAATCACATCGATCAACCGGTTTAGGTGTTTGGTGATCTGTTCCAGGATCTTGGCATCTCCACTGGTCACAATGGTCATACGGGAAATAGACGGATCATCTGTCTCCGCCACGGTCAGACTGGCGATATTGAATCCCCGACCACTGAAGAGACCGGCAATACGGGCCAGGACACCTGGTTTATTCTCGACGAGCACCGAGAGAGTATAGTTCTGCGTTGAGTTATTCATAGACTAGGCTAACAGCATCTCCCGAATCGGTGCCCCAGCCGGAACCATAGGGAAGACGTTTTCATCTGGGTCCACGACAAAATCGATGATGACCGGCCCCTTAGTGGTCAATGCTTTTTCAATTACCGGACGGACCTCATCCGGACGTTCCGCGCGTAGGCCGGTTAACTTGTAGGCTTCGGCGACTTTTACCAGATCGGGAAGTGGTCCCATATAGCTATGAGAGTACCGTTTGTTATAGAAGATCTCCTGCCATTGTCTCACCATACCCAAATAGTAGTTGTTCAGAATGGCAATCTTGACCGGTAGTTGATACTGAACCGCCGTAGCCAATTCCTGGATATTCATCTGAAAGCTCGCATCGCCATCAATTCCCACTACCAGGCGTTGGGGAAAAGCAGCCTGTGCGCCAAGAGCGGCCGGGAGGCAATATCCCATCGTGCCAAGTCCTCCCGACGTCAACCAGGTACGAGGCCTGGTAAAGGTAAGATATTGGGCAGCCCACATCTGATGTTGTCCAACCCCGGTAGCCACAATAGTCTCTTCATCGAGAAAGGTGTTCAGTTGCTCGATCACATATTGCGGTTTAATGACATCCTCACGTTGCTGATAGGTAAGAGGATAAGTTCTCTCCCATTCGGCAATCTGCTCCAGCCATACCCGGTGATCCGTAGCCCAATCCTTTTGGATATCTTGCAGCAAAGCATTCATACTGTGGAGCACATTTTTAATATCACCAACGATAGGAATATGGGCATGCACATTCTTCCCGATACAACTCGGATCAATATCAATATGGATAATTGTAGCATGGGGAGCAAATTCATCCAGTTTTCCGGTAACACGATCGTCAAAACGAGCTCCAATGGCTACAATCAGGTCTGCTTCACACATAGCCATATTGGCGCGATACGTGCCATGCATGCCCAGCATACCTAAAAAGAGGGGATGATTCCCGGGAAAGCCGCCCAATCCCATCAGGGTATTGGTCGTTGGTGTCACGGTTATTTCGGCCAGTGCTAAAAGCTCCGAAGCTGCTCCAGAAGAAATCACTCCTCCACCAGTATACAGCACCGGTCTCTTCGCTTTAGTCAGCGCCTCTACTGCCTTTCGAATTTGTCCTGGATGTCCAAAATAAGTCGGATTATACCCGCGAATTTTCACTTCCTGCGGATACACAAACTCTGTCTCTCCCTGGGAGACATCTTTGGGGAGGTCAACCAGCACTGGGCCTGGTTTTCCGGTACCCGCGATATAAAAAGCTTCACGGATAGTCTTTGCCAGCTCATCGACATGCTTCACTATATAACTATGTTTCACACAGGAGAAAGTAATCCCCAGGATATCTGCTTCTTGAAACGCATCATCCCCAATCATCCCGGTAGGGACCTGTCCGGTAAAGACCACTATGGGAATAGAATCCATATTGGCTGTCACCAGACCGGTCACACAATTGGTAGCCCCTGGTCCTGAAGTGGCCAGACAAACCCCTGGCTTCCCCGTAGCTCGTGCATAGCCATCGGCAGCATGGACAGCAGCCTGTTCGTGTCGGAAGAGGAGGTGGCGAATTGGGGCATCGTAAAGTTCATCGTAAATCTTTAAGACCGCTCCCCCTGGATGACCAAAAATAGTATCCACTCCTTCCCGGAGTAAGCATTCTACAAAAATTTCGGCCCCGGTCTTTTTCAAGGCAAACCTCCTTTGTTGTACCCTGTCATCTAGAGCGATACACCATCAGCCATGAACAAGTCACAAAGAAAGGCAGCCTCATCAAGTTCTTGTCACAAGGACTTGATGAAGATCGACTTTCTCTGCTCATTGTTCTTTTATAATTGTCCACGCAGTATAGCAAGCCCACAGTAGGGTGGGCTCCGCCCACCCTACATGCTTTGCTTATTGTTCTTGTATTTATAATTGTTCACTGGATCTGGAAGAGAATGGGCTGAGTCTAGCAAAACCTCCTTCAGATGTCAAGTGATCATTCTGTGACTATACCTCCAGGGACATACTGAACGCTCCTGCTCATTCTGCGGATGAGTATTGCCGTAGAATTTCTGCCATCCGATCTTTTACGAGGAGTTTACGTTTTTGGATCTGCTTTTTCTCTATCTCTTGTTCACTGGTCAAATAGCGCAATTTGTTAAAGGCGTCTAACTGTTCCTCATATTCCTGATGTTCCTTGAGGAGTTGATTAAACTCTTCGTTCTCTTTTTTGACCTGTTCAATGAGAGTGGGATCGGCATCTTTCATCATATGATCTCCTCTTTTTGAACTCCGTGCTACTTTTCGTGGAGTTCGGCCTCTGAGGGGCGAACATAATGAAGTGTAAAAGGGGCACGCATCGTTTCTTGTTTTTGAGTAAAACGCTCTTGTGCAAGCAGGGCAACCATATCAGCACAACTGGTCCCCAAACCACGACGGGATAAGAGACCTTTCTCTTGTAAGGACGAAACAAAAAAATCTCGATAGACTACTGCCCCTTCTCCTACCAAGAGTGTCGGTTCCTTGATCCGGGCACAAAGCGCAGACGGAGATATCGCCATATCCTCCGTGCAGCGCCGCATCTCTCCCCGATCTCCCGTAAAGAAGGCAGCATAGACTTCTCCTTTTCTCGCATCCAGGAGAGGGCAGATCGGATAAGGAGTGGGGAAAAACTGCATGGCAATTGCTTCCAGCGTATTGATACCTAGTATGGGACGCGGGACACCTAACATCAAACCTTCTAAGGTAGCCATACCGATACGCAGACCGGTAAACGAACCGGGTCCCTGCGTAATAGCGAAACCATCCAGGTCTTCCAGGGAAAGACAGAGACTTACTAACAGATGATGAATGCAGGATAGCAGATGATGCGAGTGTGAGACATGGCTGTGCAGGGACAGCATCCCTCGGAGCATCTCTCCTTCTATCACTGCCACTCCACAAGTTTTCGTTGCAGTATCAATTCCTAAGATACGCATTACATTATACAGTAGCTTGGTGGATTCTCTCCAAACCCTTTAGGAGTAAAAACCCAGCGATCAGGCTGAGTGAAATAGAGCATCACTTCTCCCTACGATACTCACCGGACATCCTTCCCTGAGGGCCTTCCTTGGTTTGTCATCCCAGGTGTCTATCCGGAACTAAGAGCAGGAACACGCTCTGAACGAAGAGCAGGATGAGACAGACATCTATCGCTGTGAGTTCCAAAAAAAACGATAGGAATAACAATTGCTTAATAGACAGGCCTCTTTACCGCCCATAGCAAAGAGGCCTGCCTTACATCGTGGGTTCTCGCGGCTACGAAAGCAGGGCAAATGGATCAGCGAAGAGGATGATCAGAGAAACTACCAGAACGTAGATAACCAGCGATTCTATCAGAGCTAACCCAATGATCATAGCCGTGGTCATCGGGCCAGAGGCGCCAGGATTGCGGGCAATACCCTCAAGAGCGCTGCGAATACCACGCGATTGAGAAAAAGCTCCCCCCACCGCCGCAATAGTGAGTCCTAACGAACTGACCACAGCGGCAACCGTAAAGTAATTCAATTTCTTGTCCGAGACCGCTGCTTCTTCCGCAGCAACCACCACTTGTGCCCCGATGGCCAGTAGAAACAATAGACTGCCCACAATCAAAATCCCTCTTTTGAACATCAACTTTTCTCCTTTCTGTGAAAAATTTAACCAAACACTACCCGTTTCTTGAGAGCTAGCAGAAAAGGACTCTCTCCTTCCTCCACCATCCCATCTATCTAATGTGCTTCCTCCTCTGCACCCGCAATATAAATCATGGAGAGGAGACAGAACACAAAGGTCTGAAGACACGATCCAAAAATAGCAAAAAACATCATCGGAAGAGGAATGATCACCGGGACTAAAAAGGCCAGAATCACCACCACCAGTTCCTCTCCACTGATGTTTCCAAACAGACGAACCGACAGAGAGAGGGGACGCGCAAAGTGCCCAATCACTTCGATGGGGATCATCAAAGGTGCTAACCACCACATAGGGCCGGTAAAATGTTTGAGATACCCCCATCCATGGCGTTTAAACCCAATATAGTGATAATAGCCAAATATAGTGAGCGCATAGGCCAGGGTGGTATTATAATTCGCCGTTGCAGAATAAAACCCTGGAATTATTCCAGAAAGATTTAAAGACAGAATCAGAAAAGCTGCCGTTCCAATCACTGGCAGATGCTCTCGGGCATGGTGCCCCATCACCCCCTCCATAAACTCCAGGAGTCCCTGCACACACATTTCGGCAAAATTCTGTAATCCTGTGGGGATAGCTTCTAAATTTTGCCCAATTTTCCAGCCAGCAAAGGCCAAAAGCCCTACCATCACCAAACCGTACACCACTTGTGGGTCATGACCCAAAGCCGGGATAAACTTTGCTATCAGCAGATTCAAATAAAAAAGTGGTTCTAACTTTTCCATACTTTCCCCTGTTGCAGAGTGATAGCCTGAAAGATACCCACCCCGATAATAGCAATGACAATAATGGACAGACCTAAAACCAAAAAGAGCAGATCAACCATGCGATGCTTGATCAGATAGAAGAAAAAGAGCGTTATAAGCGTATATTTCCCCAGATAAACAAAAGAACCAACCATCTCAATCCATCGATATTTTTTTCGTTTCCGTTGCATGAGCAACTGAAAAAACCATCGCATTCCACGAAAATTGAGTAAGGAAAATGCTCCTCCTACCCCAAGACTGATCGATTGTTGAGAGACTCCAAAGAGCAAAGTACCAAGCAGAGCAACTCCCAACAATCCCCATCCCCATCGTTCAATCTGCTGTGTGAGGTTACTCTCCACGATTGGCCTCTCTTTGTTCCACTGTACGTGATGTCGTAGCAACTCTGTCCTAGGAGGTTTTCATAATACTCAGAGCAAAACGCCACCCAGTCTTTGACCCTCGCTTCCAGAAACCCCTGTGCTCTTGCTCAGAGTATTAGAGCCAACTGAGACATGGCCAAGAGGTTTTCTCTTTGGTTACTTCAATTTCCGAGCCTCTCGGAATATATTCAAAAATCCGGCACACACTCCAAAAACGAGAAAGAGCATTGCCAGCCATGGCTTCGTCCCCAATTGCTGATCAAGCCAATACCCAATCCCAAACCCAATCATGATGGAGAGGACTAACTGAATGCCCAGAATGCTGAGCTTTCCAAACTGTCTGAGCATCTGGACCGGCCATTTTTGATCCGGTGGGCTCATGGAAATCCTTTATTTTCCCTTGCCTACTGCTCTCCTTCCGACAGCGTACGGACAAAGGCAATGATATCTCGAATCTGATCGTCCTGTAAGGCGGCTCCCCATGGAGGCATCGCGGGCGAGAGGCCTACCGCCGCCCCTCCTTCTTTAATCACCCGAAAGAGCTGTGCATCTGTCTTCTGAGACATATAGGACTTGTCGGTAAAATTACGTGGTTTGGGATCGAGGCCGGCGGCTGCCGGGCCATCTCCTGCTCCGCTCGGACCATGGCAGGGCACACAAAATCCCTGATAGAGAGTCTTCCCTTGAACAGGATCTCCTTGGGCTTCTGGTTCAGCCTTGGCGACGGCAGGGGGAGGAGTTGCTGCTTCTGCTGTTCCCGAAGATGGTGAAGATTCCGTAGTTGCTGCTTGGGCTTGCTGAACGGAAGTCGTTTCTGCCTGTTTCTGTTCAGGGAGTGGTGCGGCTGGAGCAGTAGCCTCTTTTACGCCTGGAGTCATCCCCACCTCGCGACCCGGTCCCGGTAGTGATTCCAGGTAAGCCACTATAGCTGCTGCACTTTCATCACTTAATCCTAGATTGGGCATGATCGTCGCCGGTTCCCAGGCCTGGGGATTCTTCAGCCAGGAAAACATCCAGTCCGGATCGAGTCGAGAGGCGATATGGGTCAAATTCGGCCCAATATTGGTCCCCTGCTCTCCAATACGATGGCAGGTATAACAGGGATAGGTCTCCCAAAAGAGCTTTCGTCCCTCTTCAATCATCGCGGGGGTGATTTCCACCTTCGCCATATACCCGGTAGGAGTGCGTTCTTCATCACGCAGATCGGTCATAATATAGTCGACCAACCGCTGAACCTGCGCATCGCTTAGATGAAAGTTGGGCATCCGGGCTTGTAAATGATACCGGATCAGGGTAGGTTCCTTTAGAAAAGAGGTAAGCCACTCTGCTTTCACTTTGCTCCCTTCGTAGGTCAATTGTGGAGCAAGAGTACCTCCCTCGCCCCGAATCGAATGACACCCTAAACAATTATATTGAGCCATCAGCTCCTCACCAGCCAACACGACAGATTCTTGCGGAGTCAGCGGATCCAGGAAAGGCTCGGATCGCCGCTGTTCGGTAAAGGTGCGCAAAAGGATTTCCATACTTTTGGCCTGTTCATCGGAGAAGGCAAAATCAGGCATCTGAGACGGAATGCGGTCCGTGCTATAGAGACGAGCGTTCTTCATCTTTCCATAGGTCCAGCCTTCCCACGAATAAAATACCTTCTGCCCATCCTGATACAGAGCAGCCATCTCCTCAAAAGAGGGAAGCGCTAGCGATTTCTGTTTTACCCACTCCGCATGGCCAAAGAGCATTTGAACAAGTTCCTTATCCGCGAAGTTCGAGAGTTCGGCTCCCACACGCGAAAGCTGTTCTGTACCGGCGATCTCATGACAACCAAAGCAGCCATATCTTTCTACTAAATCTTTCCCCCGGGCAATCAGGGTGGGGTCCTGCAATTTCTGGGTAAGTGCTGCGGTTTCTTCAGGACTGCCCAGGGTGACGAGATAGGCCGCCAGGTCACGAATTTGGGTATCGGAGAGCGGTACCTGAGGCATTTTGGTATGGGGATCATACCGTTGCGGTTCTTTAATCCAGGACAAGAGCCAGGCCGGTTTTACTTTACTCGCCACCTGGCTTAAGTCTGGTCCAAAATCCCCCCCCTGTCCATTAATCGCATGACACCCCTGACAACCAATCGATTCAAAGACCAGTTTTCCCTGGGCTGAATCACCAAGTTCGATATCTGTGGGCAGAGCAAAGGGGGTAGAGGAGGCTAACAGATAGGCACTGACCGCTTCCGATTCTTCCTCAGAAAGACGAAAATTAGGCATTTTCGTCTTCGGGAGATACCCTTTCGGATTCTGCACCCAACGAACGAGCCAGGAGGGATATACTTTACTCGCTATATGGACCAGGGATGGGCCGACTTTATCAAGCTGGTTTAGTGGTGGGGTCTTCAAAGGCTCGACATTATGACAACCAACACATCCCCAGCTCTGAAACATCCGCAACCCCTGCACAAGGTGAGGCGCGTACTCTTCGAGGTGGAATGCCTCTTCATGGCATTGCCGACAGGAAGCTTGCAGCCAATCGCCGGTCAACATCGGTTCATTGAGCCAGCGGGTACGTTCAATCAATTTCACTTCACCATGCGCCTCTTCGGTCTCCAAGGCCACACCCTGTCCCAAATGACAGATGCTACACCCAAACTGTTCAATCGGATGTTTTCCAAAGATCTTTTCGCGATCAGGATGTGTCGTAAAGGGTTGGGGGGCATCCTCAAAACCGGCGCGATCAATTCCCATATGACAGGTCATACACCGGTCGATACGCATCAAGGGTTCACCAAAACTACTTTTATCTAAACCGGTGATAACCACCTGCTTAATCTCGGGAGGGGTATAGACGCGAAAGAGGCCGTAATCTGTAGCCAGACTCTTTAGATAATCTTCGATACGTTTGAGCTCTGCCGTAAGGGCAAACAACTGCTCATTAAGATCCTTGATTGGTTTTTCTAAAGAGGCGATTTGTTGTTCCAGTGCATTCTTTTGTTGAGTCAATCGCTCGATTTCCGGGGTATATTGGGCTACCTCGGCTTCACGCTCTTTTACCTGTGCGGTCCAGTTCTGGAGTGCCGACTCATCTTTCTCTTCTATCGCCTTATCTCGCCAGTAGTATGCCTCATCCAGGCGGCTTTTGGCAAAGCGCTGTTCCTGAGTCACTTCGGCTAACTGCAGGCTGACTTCTTTATGTTTGCGCTGCGCTTCCTGGTAGACAGGATTCGCAGTTAAAGCTTCTTGTGCCTTGGTTAACTCCGCCTGCAGTTTGGCTTGTTCATCGGCAATAGCCGCTTTCTTTTGTTCGTACTCCTGTTTTGTTTTTTGGTATTCCAGTTCGTAGAACTCTGTCTGATAAGCCTTCCACGGACGGCGGCGCACTACCTCATCCCAGACGGCAGCCAGTGTGGCCACCACGAGCAACATACTCACGACAAAAAAAATACGGCTATAGGATCGTTCCTCTACAGGCGTATAATCTTGATTCTCCATCTCCGGATCCGCTCCTTCTTCGGCGAGCTATGAACAGTGCAAGCTGACTCTCCCGTTACTTGTCTTCACTCCTCAGATATTGAACCAGGGGGTAACCCAAACATATTTGATATTAAACGCCAATCGCAAAAACATCTTGATCGGCAGAGCCATCATGGTCAGAAAGAGAAAAGCTTTTACAGCGTAGCGGATTGGTCCAAGCTGTTGGAGCTTTTCTTTTCGGACAAAATAATAGACCACCCCCAGCGCATAATATCCGATGACCACAGCTCCTCCAAAAAGAAAAGCCATCGATTCCGAACGAATCCCTACCGCATAGGGGAGGTCTACATTAGTAAGCGCCACCACTTTATGCGGATCCCATTCCTCCCACGGCCAGAAAAAATTCCACCCCGGGCCGCGCATAAATACTCCCAGTATAATAAGAGCAACCCAGAGGACCAGGAAGCCAAACAGATAGATCAGGATCCCATTTCGACGCTCGCGAAAGGTGTAATAGCCGTTGCCCTTGGGGTTTACGTCAATATAGGGAATAGCCATTAACCCGATAATAATCAGTGTAGGGAGTACTACCCCGGCAATCCAGGGATCAAAATAGACCAGCATCTCCTGTAGTCCCAGAAAATACCAAGGCGCTTTGGACGGATTAGGCGTCTTGGTAGGATTGGCAATCTCCTCAAGAGGAGCATCAACCAGAAGCGACCACACCAACAACCCCAGTAATACGATCAAGGCACAGATAAACTCCGCCCTTACCAGATAAGGCCAAACCGGTACTTTACTACTTTCCCGTGAACTCTCCGTCATCGCTTAGTCTCCCTTCCCTCCATTCTCGCTGATAGCCTTATGTTGAGTATAGTCAGACAAGGAGAAATAAGGTGCACCTCTTTTTTCTGTCTTCATGCTCAGATATCCAGTCCTGCCTCGTCTTGATCCGCATCTCTAGGTACCGATTTTAGAGCGGACCGGAAATGCCGCCATCTTTACGGATACGCCAGAAGTGGACGATCATTAATGCTCCCGTAATTAGAGGGATAAAGATGCAATGGAGCACATAAAATCGGAGTAAAGTAGCCGAGCCCACCACTCTCCCCCCTAATAGAAATGCCCGTGCATCATAGCGAGGCGTGACCCCAACAATATCGGCAAATGGCCCTTCCGATCCCAGGAGGGGAGTAGCTCTGGCCATGTTGGTTCCTACGGTGACGGCCCAAATGGACAATTGATCCCAGGGGAGAAGATAACCAGTAAAACTCAAAAGCAACGTAAGAGTCAGGAGTAACACACCAATCACCCAGTTAAATTCCCGGGGTGGTTTGTACGATCCAGTCAAAAAGACGCGTAACATATGCAACCACACAGCCAGCACCATCCCATGCGCAGCCCAGCGATGCATATTCCGCATCAGCATGCCAAAAGGCATATCAAACTTTAAGAATTTAATATCGAGGTAGGCGTACTCTCCTACCGGTCGATAATAAAACATTAAAATCACCCCTGTCACTACCGTGACGAGAAATAAAAGAAAGGAGATACCCCCCATACACCAGGTAAAGCGCACCTTCACCGCATGACGCCCAACCCGGGTAGGATGTAAATGCAACCACACATTGTCCAAAACCATCAGCATACGATTGCGTGGGGTATCTTCATACCCATGGCGGAAAATCGATTTCCAGACCGGTGAATCGGTAATCTGTCCGGGAATTCTTCGGATCTGCTCTTTAAAAGCGGTGATCAGTTTGTAGAACTTATTCTCGGTCACCTGCTCCTCAGTAGTGACGGTTGACTCCTCATGTTGCCGATTATCATCCTGCATACTCACAACGATTTCCCTCCTTGTTTTCCCTTTAGCACCTTTTAGCACCTTGACTTTATCATTCCTGTTTCTGGAACCCCTGTCTCGTCTCTTCTACAGCATTCACGTTGTTGTGGAAGCATTAGGTAATAAATCGTTTGGGGAGCAAGAGATCTTTCCTGGGCATACAAATTCCTTATACTCCACAAACTGCCTGCATCTTGGGCTACCTCTATTCGTTTTGTCAAGCCGATAAAGTTTACCACAGATGATATTGTTCCAGCAGTTGCTGAAACCGCCGACAGTTAATCAATTCAATGGGGGCATCTATATAAGCTTGAAGAGCATCCTGGGTGAAATATCCGTTGGTAATAAGGATCCCCTTCACAAATCCTTCCGCTTTTACCATATCATGAAGCAGCCTTACTTTCGTGAGGTCGAGAGGGCTCCCCTCTGTCGAGAGGACACACTGAATCAGATACGACCCTCCCACGATTGGTACGGCTCGTTCCGCCACGATATCCCACTCCCGCTCATTGACCTGCGTTGCATGATGCACCTCTAAGCCAAGTTGCTGGATAAAAGCGAGACATAAGTGGAGAAACGTATCCCCTTCTACCCTCTCCAAGGCCCTCACTCGTTCATCTTTGCTTGCCAGGGAGTCTTGCTCGACAATCACCGGAGGGGTAGATTTTGGTAAGAGCAGAATAATAACAAACCCGAGGGCTATCGCACCCAGTACAATGAAAAACACTGCTACTTAATCATCTCTTTATACATCTCCTCTTTCTTCCCTTCTTTGAGGAGCCTGTCGTTGCGTAACGCCTGTTTAAAAGCAATGTATAAGAAGACAACCAAGGCTACAATCAATCCCGTAATGGGGATATTATCTGGTATAGTGAGAATCTCCAGAAAATGACGCATCTTTCCGTACCCTTTCCTCCTAATCGCGGCGAATATTTCTCCCTCTAAGAAACCTCAGAAACATACCTGAATACCCTCCCAAAGTCAAGAGGTTTTTAGGCTAGTCTTCAAGTTTTCCAAAATCTTCCGGTTTAATATTTTCCAGCCACTCTTTGATCTGTTCGGATTCCTCCACAGAGGTCTGCTGCTCTTCTTCATTGAGATCAATCACCTTGGCTTCGTCAATCACCTTCTCTTCGACAAATATAGGTGCTTTGACCCGGAGGGCTAAGGCGATAGCATCACTTGGACGCGAATCAATGGCTACCTCCTCGCCACCTACCACCAGGAAAATCTGGGCATAAAAGGTACTTTCCCGGAGGTCATTCACCACAATACGACTTACCGTGGCCTTAATCCCTTCCAGAATGTTTTTGATCAGATCATGGGTCATAGGCCGCGGAGGGTTCACTTTTTCCATTTCTAGCGCAATGGCATTTGCTTCAAAGTTCCCAATCCAGATTGGCAAGGCTCGATTCCCATGTCTATCTTTGAGAATGACAATAGGCATGTTGGTTAACGGATCTACGGTTAATCCTTTTACTACCATTTCCAACACGGCTTTTCCCTCCCTTAGCCTGTAATGACCTGCCCTTCTAAACTATGGGGGCCTCCTCTGGTAATATATACGTTGATTAGGGTACCAATCAAGTGCTCCTCACCAAAGAAATTCACAATTTTATTATTCCGGGTCCGACCAGTGAGTTGATGGGCCTTTTTCTTGCTCGGGCCTTCCACCAACACCTCGACACAGCATCCTTCATATTCCTGGTTCTTGCGTAATGTCATCGCCTCAATAAGGGCGAGCAGTTCAGCAAAGCGGTCATCCTTGACTTCTTCCGGCACCTGATCTGGCATCTGCATAGCCCGAGTACCTGGTCGTGGTGAATACTTAAAGAGATAGACACTATCATAACCTACTGCTTCCACCAGCGCTTTGGTGTGGGCAAAGTCTTCAGCACTTTCTCCAGGAAAACCGACGATGATATCGGTGGAAAGGCCAACTTCTGGAATATACTGGCGTAACGTTTCTACGGTATGCAGATACTCAGCAGCCGAATAACCTCGATGCATTCGTTTTAAGATCTTGTCCGATCCAGACTGCACAGGGAGATGAATCCCTGCACAGACCTTAGGTAACTCTGCAATAGTCACCATTAACTCTTCAGAAAACTCTCTGGGATGTGAGGTTAAAAAGCGGATCCGGGCTATCCCTTCCACCGTGTGAACAGCACGAAGAAGACTGGCTAAATTTCCTCCTTCCGGACTCCGCTTCCCGTACGAGGTAATATTCTGGCCCAGCAAGGTAACCTCTTTGTACCCTTCTTGGGCTAGTCCCCTTACCTCTTCCAGGATTACCGAACAGGGTTTACTCCATTCCCGTCCTCGGGTATAAGGGACTATACAGAAGGAACAAAACTTATCACACCCCTCCATGACCCCAATCCAGGCTTGCACTTTGCTCTCTCGACGGATGGGATAAGGATGATAGTACCAGGCGTCATTGTCCGCCAGGGCAGCTACCTGACTCCGCTTTTCTTCCACCTCCTGCACTAATTGGGGGATCTTGGAGACATTTTGAGGCCCAAAAACCATATCCACAAAAGGCATCCGCTCGAGGATACGTGTCCCCTCTTGCTGTGCGACACATCCGGCTACCCCAATAATCAGCTCCGGGTTTTTCCGTTTTAAGCCTTTGAGCCGACCCAACTGGCTGTACACCTTCTGCTCTGCTTTGTCACGCACAGAACAGGTATTAAGGAGAATCACATCAGCCTCTGCCAGTGTATCTGTCATCCGGTAGCCCAGCCCATCAAAAATACCAGCCATCCGTTCTGAGCCGTACTTATTCATTTGACAACCATATGTGATCAGGGCTAGTTTCTTTTCGCGCATCCTGCTTCTCTTTTCCTCCACTCTCCTCTTCCAATTTCTATGGTTTTTTCTGTTTACCATAGAAAGAAACGGCTCGTATTATATCACACCCTCCTCTATTGGAACAACCAGATTTTGTGTCTTATTCGGCCAAGCCTCAGTTTGTCCCGGCAATTTACCGGATCCGGTGCTCTGTGCGTATAAAGCGGGTAGTCGCCGTAAGGGAACGAATAACCAGAGAATGGGTAATGACTTCCTGTCCCCAAAACCGAACCCCTTTCAATACATCACCATCGGTAATACCGGTCGCTACAAACATGATATCTTGCCCCTGCACCAAATCATCGATCTTTAACACCTGTTTGTCCTGAATGCCCAGAGCGCAGATTTTTTCCCGTTCATATTGGTTTCGGGGTAACAGCCGGCCCTGCATATCTCCCCCTCTTCCTTTGAGAGCCGCTGCTGCAAGCACCCCCTGCGCTGCCCCTCCAATCCCCATGAGGACATCAATCCCCGAATCGTCTATTGCTGTGGCCATAGCCGCCGACACATCGCCATCGCCGATCAAGCGGACCCGAGCTCCTGCGGTGCGTATCTCCTCAATCAAGGCAGCATGGCGAGGCCGGTCCAGAACCACTACCGTGAGGTCTTCCACGTAACATTGGTGCGCATCCGCAATCGCCCGCAGGTTTTCGGTTGGGGAACGGTTCAAATCAATGACCCCCTTCGCCTTTGGTCCTACGGCAATCTTCTCCATATAGGTTTCAGGTGGTACCAAAAAACTCCCGGGCTCTCCAATCGCCACCACCGACAGAGAATTGGGACCACCTGTAGCACAGATGTTAGTTCCCTCCAGGGCATCCAGAGCGAGTTCAACCTCCTCTGCTCCTTCCACAGCAATCATCTCGCCATTATACAGAAGAGGAGTATACTCTTCCTCCCCCTCTCCGAGAGCAATGCGACAGCTTATCCTCATCCAATTGAGCTTTTCACGCATGGTCCCTACAGCAGCTTGTTGAGCACTCGCTTCATCCCCTTTACCCATATGACGAGCAGCGGCCATGGCCGTTGCCTCGGTCACTTTTACAAACTCCAGGGCAAGGTTGCGTCGCACGGTCTCCTCCTTACTTCCTCATTGCCTTACCAATTTTTTTCTTATCTATTCTCGTGGTTCATCCACCTGGAGGGTGATCATTATGTGCTGAGTTATTTATACTGTAGGATATTGAATTGGAATTTGCAAGGTAATTTCCCCTTGTTTCTCTCAATATCTGTTTTTGAGTGTGTCCGGCTATTTTGCCTGTAAATACATACAGAAATAAAGGCCAACAAACCATTCTTCTCCTTCATTGAACTCATAGCGGGTCTCGTTCTCTTGTCATCCCATAGTGCAGCGAAGGATCTCGGTTGAATTGCTGCAAGGTTATGAGATTCTTCCCTTTGCTCAGAATGACATTTTGCGATTTACTCACTATGAGTTCATTGTTCAGTAACTATGACTAAATTTCTGGCGTTTTGGTATGTAGCATGCAGGGTGGGCTCAGCCCACCGAAAAGAACTATGGTTGTGTTGTTGGGCATAGCCCACCCTACTCTTGGTTTTTGTGAAAATTCTTAGTGATACTTACTTCAGACTAAGGAATAGATTGCATTTTTACTTGACAAGAGACCTCCAAATGGCCAGAATAGAGGCTTATAATGGGGTGGTGGGGTGCGAGACTGTCTAGGCTATGTCACCATAGACTTCCAGACACAAGGAGGGAGAAATATGTGGTGCAGGGTATTATCCAGCAGTAACCAAAGGGGATTTCCTTTCTTTCATTGGGGTGGAGCAATAACCAGCCGACTTGCCAAATGCTTTTCCGGTTTGCGAAGATTTTTAGACCGAGACCGGATCTTCTCGGAGAGAAAGAGTCCCGTCTTGTATGTGTTGGTAATGGGAGGTATCCTTTTGTTTTTGGCTGGCTGTAATGGAGATAAAAAAGGTGGAGATGGACAGAAAGTGACCAGATTTGCCACACCAAGTCGCTCGACGACCATTGCTATAACCTCTGATAACCGACGAGTAGTGGTGGCTAATCGAGAAACAAACAGTGTGGCCATCATCGAAGTTCGCGATCAAAATGGCCGAGACACGGCCAACAAGCTCGCGGAGATTGCTGTTGGTGAGGAACCCCGTTATGTTTCTATCAGTCCAGATGATCAGGAGGCCTATGTGACAAATGGCCTAAGTGGCACCGTCTCGATCATCGCTCTGGATGGTCCAGAGGCGTTCACAGTGGTTGCCGAAATTCCAGTGGGAAATGAACCGCGTGGCTGCGCTCTTACCCCCAATGGAACGCAGCTTTATGTGGCTAACCATACTGATGGGACGGTTTCCGTAATTGATGTGGCTTCACAGACAGTGCTCAATACGATTACTCTTGGCGGGAACCCCCAAGCGATCGCGATTACCAATGATAATGATGCCGACGATACTGACGAACGGGTCTTTGTTACTCAGTTCTTCGCAGAACTGATTCCCGACGGACCGGGTGAGGCCTTTGACGATGGAAAACAGGGCATTGTGCACACATTTACCGTTGCAAATCCTAATGCGGTTACCCGTATTTTCCTTTCTCCGCTGGCGAACTCTGGTTTCACCGCCAACCGTACCTCCTTCTGTCAGCAGCTTAATCCAGCAGCCGCCAACAATACTTATTGCCCTGATCCCGCTATAACTGACCCTAATGATCCGGTAATTGTGGCGGATCCCCAAGCGGTCTTCCCCAACCAGCTACAGGCTGCCTTAATTCGAAACGATCGACTCTATATCCCCAACATCGGGGCACAGCCTGAACCTCCCGTGGTCTTCAATGTAAATGTTCAGGCCCTTGTCCACGTCATAGATACTGCTCAACTCGAGGAGTTGCCTGATCTCCACGTCAACTTGAACGCCCAAGTGCGAAACGAGAATCCACCTGCAGATCCAACCACCAGTCCGGCCTTGCTCTTTGGTAACGATATCGTTGCTATCGAAGCAAACGAAGCTGGTGATGATTTTCTCATGGTCAGTCGCGGGGGAAATTTTGTTTTTCGGGCGACTCTCAACTCGAATGGACGTCTCGATCTCGGGGCGCCGGATGTCATACGGTTCCAGACTGGCAATATCCCCAATGGGGTGGTTATGAGTCTGGATGGTCGGCGAGCCTATGTGAATAATGAAGTAAATGTCTCAGTGACCGCTTTAAACCTGGAAACGAATACGGTTATCACCCGCGACATTCCCTCTGGAACCCCACCCGAGCCTGGCTCTTTTGAGCATGCTGTCCTTCTTGGGAAGCTCGCCTTTTTCACCGCTCTTGGCATTCCCGATAACGGGATCTTTGGAACCCCTATCCGCGACATCGTCCCACTGGCACACCGGGGTAAGGCGTTAAACAATGCCTGGAGTGACTGTGCGTCCTGTCATCCGGACGGATTAACCGATAGGGTAACCTGGATCTTTGCCACTGGCCCGCGTCAGACTATTTCACTCGACGCTTTCTTTTCCAAAGATAATCCAGCCGATCAACGGATCTCAAACTGGAGCGCTGTGCGAGGGAGCATTACCGACTTTAACAATAACTCCCGGAATGTCCAGGGAGGTATTGGGTTTGCGGGAGATCCACCAAATCCCAATATCTACAATCATGGGATAACCCAAGGAGCGAGTGATGCTCTCGATGCGCAGACCTTATGGGTACAAACCGTGCGGACGCTGTTACAACCTCCTCCGGTAAATCCTGCTGCATTTGGCCGTGGTGAGGTGCTCTTTGAAAATAACTGTGCTACTTGCCATGGGGGAGCCAAATGGACCAAAAGCCAGATTGTATATCTTGATAATCCAGCCTTTGACAACGATCCGCTGGGTACGCCTCCCGGCATACCCCGCGATCCGGGTGTTACGGCCGCTGGTGCCCAGATTGTTTCATATACGGGTACGGAAGCGGCCACTGGATTACCGATTACCCTCCAATTCCTGGAAGATGTCGGTACTTTTAACCCTGCAGACCCGATCGAGATTCGGGCGAATGGGATAACAGCGCTTGGTGGTCTTGGCTTCAATGTGCCCTCGCTTCTGGGTATAGGCTTTACCCCTCCGTATTTCCACCACGGTGCTGCCCAAACGCTGGAAGAGGTCTTTGCCCTGCACAATTTGGGCGCTGGAACCATTGCGACTACGCTGACTGCACAGCAGCAACAGGACCTCATTGTATTTCTAAAGGCCATTGATGGTCGGACCGCCCATTTCCGCTCTGAGACCGATGACTTCCGAGATGCATTAGGAGATTGAATTTCTTATGCATCACTAGCTGGTGAGCATGGGCCTTCTTTCAGCCCCTTCCTCCCTGGAGGATGAAGGTGGGGGTAAAGGCTGCCTCCTATCCCCCCATCCCCCTTCCCCTATCAAGGGGGCGGACATCTTCCTTCCCCCTTGAGGGGGAAGGTTGGGATGAGGGGGACAGGTGTGGGGAATAATAAGCGCCAGGGGGAGGAGAAGAGTAAGGAGGGGTCTTCCCTCCCTTGGCCCCTCTCTCCCACTCTCGTTTCCTTATGTGGGAATTCCAGTCTAAATCGGTGTACTCTGGACATTACCGCACGAGTATGGTATATCTTAAAAAAAAGAGGTGCTCACTTTCCTCCAGAGAGGAGATGGTTATGGACGGCCTTCACCTTCCAGATCCTTTGCTCAACATGGCTGGCTTTGTTCCATGTTCTCGAGTTAATGGCCCCGGAATCCGCGCCGTGGTTTGGGTGCAAGGATGTCCTATTCATTGTCCCGGATGCTTTAATCCAGCCGAACAGGAATTTGTCGTCAAAGAGCTGATTCCGGTTTCCCAGCTCGCACAGCGTATCTTGGAGATTGAGGGGATCGAGGGGGTCACTTTTTCCGGTGGAGAGCCATTTTATCAAGCCGGAGCTCTTGCGTGGCTGGCTGAACGCCTCAAACCAGCCGGTCTCTCCATCATGAGTTATACCGGCTATCGGCTCGAAGAGATTCAGCAATCGGGAAAGACAGAATGGCTCCATTTACTCTCGCTAGTTGATCTCCTGGTGGATGGTCCTTTTCAAGCGGATTTGCAGGGAGATTTTCTCTGGCGAGGCTCACGGAATCAGCGACTGCATTTTTTGACCCCCCGACTCCAGGCGTATCAGGAGGACACCCGGGAAGGAGACACCGGTCTGGAGATTCAAATTGATGCAGAGGGTAAGGTCTATATCTCAGGCTTTCCCTCTCCACAATTTAAATACAAAATGATGCGCCTGCTAACCAAGCAGTAGAGGAGGAGGCCAGAACAATGGTTTATAAATTTTCTTCCCCTTTCTGCTCCTCTCCCCGACCTGGAAAAGAGAGAGGCTTATGAAACTCATAGTGAGTAAACCTCGACATGTCATTCTGAACCCTTCGTTTCACTCAGAGCTTGTTCCTTCGGTTTACTCAGCGGGCTCTGAGCAGGGTGAAGGAATAAACTGCCTGAAGAATCTCCTGGTTAGAGAAATATGCGCTATGAGTATGTCTAAATAAGTTTTGCTAGAGTGAGGAATAAGGTATCGGTTTTCTGATTTTAGATGACAGGTAAAGTAAAGGCTATGGAAAAGAAAATTACCATTAATCGACGTACACGGAATGTCATTTTTCCCAAACTGGAAAAAGATGCGGTCATGACCGCAGCCAAAGGACGGATTCGTCACGATTATCGTCAGAATATTTATCTGGCCGGTGGTGATCTGGAAGAGCTGGCACAGTTTTTACGGGATGCTGGCTATGATGTAGAGCTGGTGGGTAAAGCGCTCAATTAGGGAGTGATTTTCCCTGTATTTACCGGGAGACATTTTCGCAAATATCAGGTGTAGAGGGAAGCAAATCAACTCATAATCTTAAAAAGGTTTTGCTTCCCTCTACCTGATTGGGGTAGCCCTCCGCTGAATTTATCCCTCTCGACCGTGAGGGACTTTGTCTGCTATCTTGTATTCATCGAGTACCGCCAAAATCTGTCGCCATGTTTCCGCATCCACCGGGATTCCGTTGACTCGTCGTTCCTGAGCGGTTTGTGCTTCGAACTCTCCGGGAACCAGGACTTGCGAAAATCCTGGGGCTGGAGGAGTGGCTTTCATATAATCGATCAACGTTTCCACTTCATCCAGAAAGGTTTCCATCGGTACAAAGGCCTGGATATCCATTGCAATAATAAAGGTACCATTACTCAACTGGGTACGCTGGAGGGCCGCTGTACCTGCTCGAGCCAGGATGCCGGAGAGAATCTCGATCATAAAAGCTAAACCGTATCCTTTATGTCCCTGATTTCCGCCCAAAGGTAACAAGGCTCCACCGGCGTAAAAGTCTTCTGGATTCGTGGTTGGTCTGCCCTTTTTATCCACGATCCACCCATCGCCAGTAGGTTTTTTCTGATTCCGAGCAACACGGATCTTTCCAGCCGCTACTGCTGAAGTAGCCATGTCGAGCAGAATCGGCCAGCCCCGACGGGTAGGGGCCGCCATCGCAATCGGGTTCGTCGAGAACCGGGGTTGTCGTCCACCAAAGGGCACAACACTGCGTCCCGCTCCTCCAGCGTTACAGGTGACAATGCTTACCATTCCTGCTTCTGCAGCCATTTCGGGATAGGTACCGACCCGGCCAATATGATTGAGATTGCAAATCCCCACCGAACTGATCCCTTCCTGACGTGCTTTTTCTATGGCCAGGCGGATAGCACGGGTTGCTGCAACATGCCCCAGGGTAAAATGCCCATCTAGAATGGCGGTGCTTGAGGTTTCATGGATTACCTCAACCGGGGCTCCTGGAGAAATCTCTCTCTTCTTGATCCGATCGATATAATTCGGGATATGAATGACCCCATGCGAATCGTGTCCAACCAGATTCGCTTTGGCCATAACATTGGCTATAATTTCCGCCTCTTCTGCCGAAAAGCCAGCCGCATGAAACACTTCACGAGCAATTACCTGGAGCTCTTCTACCTGAAATCTTGGCATAATCCTCTCCTTACCTAATGAGTACAACTGTTCTTGGACCAAGAAAAATCCATTTCTTTGCTGCTCTTGTCCCCAACATGCCCTTCAATCATACCAGCTAATACAGCCTGGTACAAACAGGTGATCGGCTTCCCACCTCAGAAGTTCTGAGAGCGTAGAGAAAGAAAGGGTAGGATCTCTATACTCTCTGTTTCTCCCAGAGTGAAACGCAGGGAGGTCTACTTCTCATCCTGCAATCGCCTCTCCTCCCATTCAATTCTGTACAGTCTTTGTAGCAAAGTTGAAGGAAAGATGCAATATTTAACCCTATCCACTTGCCTCTCTGCATGATTTAGTGTATCTTTAAGCCAATTACCAATACAAAACGATGAACAAGACCAATCTTCTGCTTTGAAACGGCTATCTACTCCATCTGTTTTTTTGTTCATTGCCAATCGTTCATTATTTCACGAGGATGTTATGCCAGAGATAACCCAACATCACTGGGCTGACCTGATTGCAGAACAAATTGTCCAACAGCGCGGTAAGACGCATGTCGTGAGTACAGGGATCACTCCTTCTGGAGAGATCCATATTGGTAACATGCGCGAAGTAGTCACTGCCGATGCCCTCTACCGGGCTTTGAAGGAACGGGGGGCAGACTGCCGGTTCAATTATGTTTCTGATACCTTCGATCCTTTACGACGGGTCTATCCTTTCCTTGATCCGAAACGGTATGAGCAGGAGGTGGGGAAACCCCTCAGCGAAATTCCTTGCCCCTGTGCAGCTCATCCCAGTTATGCCGAACATTTCCTCTTACCCTTTATCGACTCCTTACGAGCTTTAGGAATCGAGGCGGAGGTCTTTCGCGCCGATCAGTTGTACAAGGCGGGGGCCTATACCGAGACCATTCTCACCGCTTTGGAACAGCGGGATCAGATTGCGGCGATTCTTCATGAGGAGACAGGCAAAGAAGTGGAACCGACCTGGAGTCCCTTTTTGCCTCTCTGTCATTCCTGTGGCCGATTGACCAGGACACGAGTTATCGGCTTTTCTGCCACAGCCAAGACCGTATCCTATCAATGTGCCTGTGGAGATACAGGGGAGGTGCCACTGGCAGGGGGAGGAAAATTAACCTGGCGAGTGGATTGGCCAGCCCGCTGGAAAATCCTCGGTGTGACAGTAGAGCCTTTTGGAAAAGATCATGCTTCGAAGGGTGGATCGTACGATACAGGGAAGCGCATTGCCCGAGAAGTTTTTGGGATAGAGCCGCCGTATCCTACAGTCTACGAGTGGATCAGCCTGCAGGGAAAGGGAGATATGTCTTCCTCGAAAGGGAATGTGATGAGCATTCACGCTATGCTGGAAGTTGTGCCCCCCGAAGTATTGCGTTATTACATCCTTCGAGTTCCTCCGCAAAAGAGTATCAGCTTTGATCCTGGTCTCCCTCTGCTCCGGTTGATCGATGAGTATGATGATGTAGAGTCAAGCGAACGGGATTCTCGAGCCCTGGAGCTTTCCCGAATCCGAGGTGTCGAACCGGTAGGGATTCCATATCGTCATATGGTCACTCTCGTACAAATTGCCCAGGGCGATTTCTCTCGGCTGCTGGCTATCCTCCAGCGCTCTGGCTATTCGATCGCGAATGTCTCGGCAATTCAGCAACGTGCAGAATATGCAAGGCGCTGGCTGGAGAAGTTTGCTCCTCCTGAGCTCAAGTTTTCGGTTCAGCAAGAAATTCCCGCGGCAGTAAAGACTCTCTCGCCAGAACAGAAGACTTTTTTGCGACTGCTGGGAGAGCGGCTGCAGCCTCAACTGGATGGCGAGCAAATCCATCAGCTTATTTATACCCTGAAAGAAGAGCTGAATTTGAAGCCTGCTCAGGCGTTTCAGGCTATCTATGTGGCCTTGCTCGGTAAGGGGAATGGTCCACGGGCAGGCTGGTTTTTGTCCACACTCGATTGTGCGTTTGTCAAGCGCCGTTTTGCGGAAGTTGGGGCGGATACCACTGCATAAACTCAGCTTGATATTTTCCTCAGAAATGGGAAATTCCAGACTCATGAACCTGCAGAACAAGATGACCTTCCAGGAGGCAGAAGCCTATCTGCATTCCTTTATCGGGATGCAGAAGCCGCCAGGGGTAAATAATGAGTCGAGTTTTCTCTGGTTTGAAAAGTTTTTAGATCGGTTAGAGAATCCCCATCACCATTTTCGGAGTGTGCTCGTTGCCGGGACAAAAGGAAAGGGATCTACAGCAGCTATGCTGGCTTCTATACTTCGGACTTCAGGTTTGAAAACAGGTCTGTATACTTCTCCTCATCTCTGTTCGATCCGTGAGCGTATCCAGATCAATGGGGAACAGATTGGTGAGCAGAGGTTTGCCGATCTGGTGTCTCACCTGCAAGAAATCTATGAAAGAGATGGGAAACAAGGAGTAAAGCGTTTTCGCACCTTTTTCGAGCTCCTCACCGCGCTGGCTTTTCTCTACTTTGCACAACAGCAGGTCGATCTCGCCATCCTCGAGGTGGGAATTGGAGGCAGACTCGATGCGACCAATGTCGTCTCTCCGCTGCTCTCGATTATCACTTCGATAAGTTTTGATCATGAGGATATCCTGGGAGACAGTTTGGCTCTCATTGCCCGGGAAAAGGCGGGAATCATTAAAAACCAAGGAATGGTGCTTTCTGCCCCGCAAGTCCCGGTTGTAGAAGAAGTCCTCCAGGCAGTCGCCGCCTTACGCGAGGCAAGATTCTATCGCGTCGGGAAGGAGATAACCTGGCAAGATGAAGAGTGTTCGCTAACCTCGACCGGCTTTACTTTTCACGGCATACACTCTCATCTCGCCCAGGTCAAAATCCCCTTGCTGGGAAGACATCAGATTACGAATGCGGTGACGGCTGTGGGAGCTGCAGAGCTCCTACACACACAGGGTATCTCCAGTACTGCCGATCAGATCCGTCAAGGTCTCCAGACCGTATGCTGGGAAGGACGACTCGAGATTCTGAGTCGTGCTCCCTGGGTGGTACTCGACGGAGCGCATAACCAGGATTCGGCTGAAAAACTCGCTGCTGCAATCCAGGAGCTTTTTCCTGGCGTGCAACGGAGGGGTAATTATTCGACTCCTGGTGGAAAACGGAAAGACGGCCAGTCGACTTCTGATACTCGACTCTTCCTTATTCTCGGCATCTCTTCCAACAAGAATATAGCCGGCATCGTGAAACCCCTGGCTTCTCTAGCCGATTATACCATCGCGACCCGGGCGGATGTCCCGCGGGCGGCCGATCCTGCTCTCATTGCCCACCAGGCTCGAGAAGTTTCGCCTGCAGTGACGGTTATGCCCTCGGCGCACCAGGCGGTCCACTGGAGCATCGCTCACGCTAAACCAGCGGATGTCATCTTGATTACCGGTTCGCTCTATCTGGTCGGAGAGGTCAAAAGAGTTTGGAAAACCTTGGGAGATAGCATCTTGACTGACCAGCCAGTTTAGTCTGGGACAGAGGAAAGACACAGGGAGAAAAGAAACTATGCTCACGTTCTATAATTCGCTCACCCATAAAGAGGAAGAATTCCAACCGATTGAACCGGGTAAAGTGCGTATATATTCCTGTGGTCCTACTGTCTATAATTATGCGCACATCGGAAACTTTCGCTCCTTTCTCTTTGCCGACACGGTTCGCCGCTATCTCAAATACAAAGGATATCAGGTCACGCACGTCATGAATATAACTGATGTCGATGACAAAACCATCCGAGATTCTCAAAAAGAGGGGAAGTCTTTACGAGACTTTACCGAATTTTATACCAAAGCGTTCTTTGAAGATATCGAAACACTCAATATAGAAAAGGTAGAGTATTATCCGAAGGCCACTGAACATATCGAGCAGATGGTGGCCTTGATCAAACGGTTAATTGCCAATGGACATACCTATGAGGCGGATGGCTCGATCTACTTTCGAATTGCTACCCTGCCCCACTATGGTCGGATGGCACAACTCGATGCGGTACAACTGCAAGGAGGGGCCAGTGGACGGTTGGATGTCGATGAATATGATAAAGAGGATGTACGGGACTTCGTCCTCTGGAAAGCCTGGCGCCCAGAAGATGGAGAGGTTTACTGGGATACCGAATTAGGAAGAGGACGTCCTGGCTGGCATATCGAGTGCTCGGCAATGTCTATGCACTACCTTGGAGAGCATTTTGATATCCATACTGGAGGGATTGATCTGCTGTTTCCCCACCATGAAAATGAGATTGCCCAGTCTGAAGGAGCGACGAAGAAGAGATTTGTCAATTACTGGCTTCACTGCAAACACTTGCTGGTTAACAATGCCAAGATGTCCAAATCCTTAGGGAATGTCTACACTTTACGCGATCTTCTGGCGCGAGGATATAAACCGAAAGCGATTCGCTATACGCTCATGTCCATTCACTATCGCCAACAGCAAAACTTTACCTTCGAAGGGCTGGAAGCGGCAGAAAATACCGTGCAGCGTCTCCTGGATTTTATGCGAAATCTCCGCGAAGCTTCTGGAAAGGGAACAGATATTGCTCCTCTCCTCCAAGAGGCTGCCCAGAAGTTTGAAGAGGGAATGGATGACGATTTGAATATCTCCGTGGCTCTCTCGGCTATCTTTGACTTCGTCAAAGAGATGAACCGTTTAATGGCTCAAGATCTTTTGAGTCGAGAGAATGCGCTGGAAGCACTGGCACTTATGAGACGCTTTGATACCGTCTTAGGCGTGCTCGAAGAAGAGGACATAACGCTCGATCAGCAGGCACAACGACTCCTGGAGGAGCGTGAGGCAGCACGAAAGATCCGGGATTTTCAGAAGGCTGATGCCTTACGGGACCAGATACAGCAAATGGGATATATTATCGAGGACACGCCGACCGGTCCGCGGGTAAAGAAGAAGTAAGGAGCACATGCTGAGTGCAGCACGGGGGCTTTGGGTTTGAAAAAGCCTCGTGGCTGTACCCAGCATGACAGAGCTGTCTGTTCGCTCAGGAGAGTTGAGACTTAATACCGTGCTCGCGCCTGTGTCCACACCTCCTGTAATTTTTCCACACTGAAATCTTTGGATTGACAGCAACCGATGATGAGACGTTCGCGCTCTTCGACTTTCTTCACTGCAGCCGGAATGTCTTTGGCAATCTCTGGAGGAATACTGATTACTCCATGCTTATCCCCGAGAAGGAGATCGCCCGGGTTGACCACTAACCCGCCCACTTTTACCGGCATACCGAAATCTACCAGATGGACATAGGCATGTGAAACTAATACTTCAGCCGCAAAGGCATGAAACCCGAGCGCATGCATCTCATCCAGATCCCGTACTCCGCCATCGGTCACAAGGCCTACGCAACCCAGGGCTTTATGGATATTGGCATTGACTTCACCCCAGAACGAACCGATTACTTTTTTGTCCAGATCCTGGATGACCACCACACGGGGGGTAGGAATCGTCTGGATAAATTTCCACCAGTCAAACACATTGACGGTGTGCCCTTCTGCTGCAGGTTGATCAGCCATAATAGTTGCGGTAACGGCATAGCCAATCATGCCCCCTAAATCTGGATAAATACAGCGAACTTCTGGGCCCATGAACCCTTCATTGCGCGGTTTAATATTAAAAGTCTCGATGGCATTAGCCACACTCGGGGTGGGAATCTGCTTCAGTTCAGCTAAGAGATCTGCAGAAAACTGCTCTACCATAAGTATAAACCCTCCTTAGGCCTGTGGTGATTTGTTCCGAAAGATAAATCCAAGAAAATCGAGAATGATTCTCGCTGCTACCAGGGGAGTGACTTGTGCCGGATCGTACATGGGAGCCACTTCCACAAAATCAAACCCTACCACTTCTCCTTTCCTGGTAATTCCCTCCAGCGCATCCCGTAATTCCTCATAGGTCATTCCACCTGGAGAGGGAGAACCGTTGCCGGGGGCGAGAGAGGGATCAAGCACATCGCAATCAATAGTAACATAATACCGCTCAGCTTGTGGAATCCGGGATACTATGCCTTCTACTCCTAACCGACGGAACTCTCGCATCCCGATAATCCGGCTTCCATAGTGCAACGCATCCTGGAAGTCCTGCTTTCCACTGCTCCCAGGACCGCGGATACCAATCTGCGCCATACCCGAAACAAAATCGAGTTCGGAAATACGACGCATTGGACTTCCATGACCAATTTTTACCCCAAACTTTTCATCGACAAAATCGAGATGAGCATCAAACTGCACTACACAGAGGGGACCTTTGGGTCGGAATTGCGGGAGAATAGGGATGGGAATGGAATGATCCCCTCCCAACACTACGGGCAGCGCTCCCTTTTCTAAAACTCTCCGTACCATGGTACCGATATTTTCCAAACAACGGTGTGGATCAGCATGGATCATATCTGCATCACCACAATCGACCATCCGTACTGTTGGGGGCAAAAACTCTTCATCAAGCTCATAATCGTAGTATCCTTGGCGATATCGGGTAGAGGCCTCTCGTATAGCGCGTGGGCCATAGCGGGCTCCTGAGCGGGACTGGGTACCCAGATCGTAGGGGGCACCGATGATTGCGATATCGGCAACAAGCTGATCCAGGTCTGTACAGATAGGAGAACGACAGAAGGAACAGATACCGGTAAAAGAAAGATTAAGACGCGGTTCGGTCATGTGTGGAATCCTCATCAAGGATCTGAACAATGTAGGCATCAAAATCGTGTACCATGGTTTCCAGGGCGGTATAGCGCCCTGGAGTATACGCTCTCGATTGCAGGCCATTTTGGGAAAGTGCACAAACCTGCCAATCCTGTCGATTAATTCTATCCCACATCTCGACCGCATCCTGTACCGAAAAGCCGGGTGCAGCCATGCTTGCTGGTTCAAAAAACCATTCACAAACGACAAGGGAAGAGGTGGGGTTTTGGGGCCAGACCGTATGGATCATCAGGTAGTCTGGATGAAGGCTAAAGAACAGGTTAGGAAACACCAGATAATAGTAGATCCGGCGCCTGTCTTCCATCCGAAGACCTCGAAGAGGAGGTCTGTCGGTGTAGCCGGTGAGTGTCATAGACTGATAATCCCCGGAAAGCTCCATCCAGCCGCCACTAAACGTTCCCTGTAGCGGCCCCTTCTTACTCAGAAAGGCATCGTTGTCGCCGTGTCGATAATAGGTGATCCGATTCAACTCCGGATGAATAGCTGGGCAGTGATAGCATTCCGAGAAATTTTCACAGACAATCTTCCAGTTGGCAGCAACCTGATACACAATCCGGTCTCCTCGCTGTAATTCAGCCAAAGGAACCCCCTCCCATTTCCGGATGAAATCCCCCAGATACTGTGGTAACGAAAGTCCTTCCTGCTGGAAAGTAAGAAAGAGAAATCCTCCCCAGGACTGGACGGTCAAGGGAAAGAGTCGATAGTCCTCTTTGGAAAAATCGAGGAGATGTTCGGTATGGGGTGCTCCGATGAGAGTACCATCCAGCGCATAAGTCCACGCATGATAAGCGCATCGAATCGATCGGCATTGCCCCTGCTCTTCGCGGAGAAGTTGAGCACCGCGGTGACGGCACACATTATAGAATGCGGAGAGTTTGTGATCGCTTCCACGAGTAATTATAATACTCTCTGTTCCGATTTTTCGTGTCACAAAGCTCCCAGGTTTTGGAATATCCTGCTCTCGTCCGACACAGAGCCAGGATCGATAAAATATACGCTCGAGCTCCTGTCGATAGATCTGCTCATCATAGTAAAATTTTCCAGGCAAGTTTGAGGCCTGGGTAGGGATAGATTTCATATGGGTCATAGCCACAATACCTCTGAAAGAGGATTGGTCATAATCAAATCGAACTTGTAGCGAGTATTTTCCTCTTAAGGAATTAACACAACCTTGCCAATCACTTCACGCTCTTCCAACAATTGAACCGCTTCCCGGGCTTCGGTAAGGGGAAGGACTCGATCGATTACCGGTTGCATCCTCCCTTCTTGCACCAGCTTCAGGAGCGCTTCCAGATCTTCACGCATCCAGCCATTGGCTCCAATAATCTGGAGTTCAAAGGTCCAAATGTAGCGGATATCGGTTTTAGGATCAAAACCTGCTGTGGCGCCACAAGTCAGCATCCGTCCCCCACGGCGAAGGCACCGCATCGAGGGTACCCACGTATCCCCTCCGGTATAGTTGATGACTACATCCACCCCACCTTCGTAACTGCGACGATAGGGTTTCCCATACATCCGATGGATCTCTTGCACAAAATCGTGTCTGGTCCCGTTGATGACTTGATCGGCCCCAAATTCTTTTAAGCGTTTCCTCTTCTCTTCACTACTGGTACAGGCGATCACTTCTGCACCGAGCATTTTACCCAAAAAGATACAGCACGTACCCACCCCGCCACTGGCACCCAGAATCAGAACTTTTTCTCCAGCCCTGATTCGCCCTTGCGTAATCATCATCCGATGGGCCGTCCCATAAGCCACGGGCAACGATGCGGCTACTTCGTAACTGACATCTTCCGGAAGACGGATGAGCTGATGAACAGGCACTCGACAGAATTCTGCCAGACCGCCATGCACTGTTTCTCCCATCAGCCCCCCTTCGATCCGGTTCACCGGATCCACCAGGACCCGATCCCCTATGCTCCACCCTTCTACACCCGGACCTATCTCTACAATTTCACCAGCCAGATCCAGACCAATGATTACCGGAAGCTTCAGTTTGATGCCGGGCATACCTCGGCGGGTAAAGATATCGTGATAGTTCAGTGAAGTGGCTTTAACCCGGAGTACCACTTCACCTGGGCCAGCCTGCGGATCTGGAAAATTCTCCTCATAGATGAGTTCCTCAGGTCCTCCGTGTTTATACAAAACAACCGCCCTCATCCTCTCTCCTTAAACTCATAGTAGGTTTAATGCTCTTGTCATCCCGCAACGCAGTGCAGGGAAGTCCATTTGTCATGAAAAAATATCCGGTCACGTAGCAAACACCTTTGCTCGTTCTATCAAGGCCTTCCGATCTATCTTATTGGTGCTGGCCAGGGGCAATTCGGTAACAAACTCGACATGACGCGGATGCTGGTAAGGTGGAGCATTTTGGAGCGCGAAATCCTTAACCATCTGTTCGGTCAGAATAGCTCCCGGTACAGGCACAATAAAGGCCACCGGCTTTTGTCCCCGAATCTCATCCGGCACAGGCACAACACAGGCCTGATGAATGGCTGGATGTCGTTCCAGCATCTTTTCGACTTCTCCAGGATAAATATTCTCTCCGCTACAGACAAACATATCATCTGCGCGTCCCACAAAGTAAAAAAACCCGTGCTCATCTCGGCGCATGATGTCACCGGTGATGTAATATCCGTCCGCTGTCATCACCTCAGCCGTCTTTTCCGGAAGATTATGATAGCCAGGCATCAGGGCTGGTGTCTTTACCTGCAAAACCCCTTCCTCGGCATCCTGGTTTTCCCCATCAACGAGTCGTAAACGCACACTGGACAAGGGATACCCGACGGAAATATCTGGGCGGGGGAGGCCCTGTGGATGAGGCCCAAAGACTGCCGGCCCTACTTCAGTCGTACCATAGCCAACGCTAATAATGGCACCGGGAAAGATTCCCTTGAGTTTATCGATAAGTGCCTGAGTTACTGGAGCTGATCCCATGGTCACCTGTTTCACCGAAGACAGCTCGGTACGGGCCAGGAGCTCCTCCTCTCTGGCGACCAAAGCCATCATCGTTGGCACAGAAGTCAACCAGGTACATTGATACTGTCCAATCGCTTCGATGTAAGCTGGAGCCCGGAACTGAGGGAGCAGAACTACACTCGCATGAACCGCCAGCGCTAGCTTGGTGATGGCCAGAGCATTCATATGAAAAAGGGGTGCAGCGACGAGGAGCCGATGCTGGTCTAGAGATACCCCAAAAGCGGTACGCTGGGATATGGCCCAGAGTTGTCCGGCATGGGTAAGCGGTACTCCCTTGGGACGTCCGGTGGAGCCGGAAGTGTAGAGAATCATGGCAATCTCTTCCGGTGCAGGCTGGATCACTTCAAAAGGACCATAATGCAGAAAAGCTTCGAAACCATCTTTTCCTGTATGCCCAAACTCTACAACTGGAAGATCGGGCGGGCAGACTGCCCGCCGTTCCGCATCGACAAAGACCAGTGATACACCGGCATCACGCATGATGTAGTCGATCGTTTCCCGTGGGAATTTAAAATTCACCGGTACAGAGACCATACCGGCTCGCATCGTACCCAGATAGGCCATAATATACTCGGCACAATTCACGGACAGAATGGCAATCCGGTCTCCGCGTTTATACCCATGAGCGACCAGAGCTCGCGCCACCGCATTGGCCGCCCAGTCTATTTCACCATAACTGAATTGACGAGGATTAGCGGTATCCCACAGATCAATTAAGGCGATTTTGCCCAGGTCTGCCTTGTGATTGACCAGATCCCCTAGATTGACCACACCATGTATCATACATCGTTTCCTCTCACTTGTTGGCCCATTTGAGTTCAAAAAGACGCATGGCTCCATCCCGGTACGGCTCATAACTGATACGGTCACTGCGGATTGCTTCAATGCTATTCCGTTCAAACATCGGGCACCAGAAAGCATTATCGATAATATACCGCTGGATTAGCGAATAGAGTTCCTTCCGTCGATTCTGATCCATGGTAGAGCGCGCTTCATCTAACCAGGCATCTAGCTCTGGACGACGATTATAGCTTCGATTTCCGCTGGAATGGAACCAGGGATAGAGAATGGCATCGGCATCATTGACGGTAACCCACCAGCCCCACAGGGCCATATCATCCACTTTTCCCGCTCCACGCAACCTGGTCAACTGAGCATCGTTCCCTAAATACCACTGGATATCCGCCTTGATGCCTATTTTCGATAAATACTCCTGAATAGCTTCGGTAGCCTGTTTGGTTCCATAGGAGTAGAGTTTAATTTCAAAGCCGTTTGGATACCCCGCCTCAGCGAGAAGCTTTTTAGAGAGGGCTGGATCGTATTCAAATCCCTTAATGGAGGGATCGAAGCCAAAATAGAGATGATGGAGGACTCCTCCCTGAATGGGAGCAGCCTGCCCAGGCATGAGATTTTCAATAATCTCTTGGGTGTTGATGGCATGACAGATGGCGCGACGGACTCGTACATCGGTCATGGCCTTGTGTGTACCTGGTGCTCGTTGATCCCCATCCATCTGCACAAATCCCTGCCAGGTCCGTGGCACAAAGAGGACTTTGACATTGGGATCAGCCTCGAGCAGAGGCACCTGATCCGGTTCAACTCCAGTGATGTAATCCACTTCTCCGGCGAGCAGAGAGGCCACCAAGGTGGAGAGTTCTGGAATGTAGCGGATAATCAAGGTCTGCGCATCAGGCTTGGGACCCCAGTAATGTGGATTTGCCTCTAAGACGATACGTTCTCCCTTTTTCCATTCTTTAACCATATAGCGGCCAGTTGCGATCGGTTCGTCACAAAATTTGGCCTGCCCCGCTTCTTCAGTATATTTCGGGGGAAGAGCATAGGCAGCGCCAGCTAGAAGTTCTAAAGCTATCGGATACGGTTTGTGGGTAATGATATGCACGGTATAGTCCTCTATGATTTTTACCTCTTTGATCCAATCCCAGATCGTACGGTTAATAGATTGACTCTCTGGGTTAATCGCTCGCTCGATACTGTATTTCACACTCTGGGCATTAAAGGGTTCCCCATTGGTAAATTGCACCCCTTGCCGCAGGGTAAATTCCCAGGTAGTATCATTGAGGAGATTCCAGGATGTAGCTAGCCAGGGAATCGGTTTGGCAGTCTTCGGGTCTTTGGCCAGCAGTGAGTCAAAGATATTGATAGCTACATTAGAAGAGGCACCGGAAGAATCCATCCATTTATCCAGACACTTGGGCATATTATCAAACCCAACGGTCATCGTCCCCTGAGGTTCTGCAAATACAGGAGAGCTCAAAAGACCTACTGCTCCCCACAAGCACATCAACCCTATCATTATCCTACAGGTTCCTCGCATGGTCTTCTCCTTTCTTATCATGTGCATCAAACTCTTGGTTTACCTTCAATCCTACCACGAAATTTGGTCATTCTGAGGCTTGTTCCTTCGCCTTGCTCAGGACAGGCTCTGAGCATGAGCAAAGGAACTCAACGAAGAACTCGTTTTCAGCGGATAAGGTCCGGGCATAAGATTCTTTGCTCCTTACAGTCGTTCAGAATGACGGAGAGTAAAGTTTTATTGGTGTAATTAATGCTGGTGTGGATCAAGAATATCTCGTAATCCTTCCCCCAGCATATTAATGGAGAGGGCAGCCAAAAAGATTGCCATCCCCGGAAACGTGGCTAACCAGGGTTTTACCAGGAGTAAATTCCGTCCTTCTCCGAGCATGGAGCCCCAGGCCGGTGTCGGAGGTTTTATGCCCAGACCTAAAAAGCTCAGAATCGACTCCGCAATGATCATTTGGGCACACTGAATAGTGGCTAATACCAGAATCGAGTTGACCAGATTGGGCAAAATATGACGTAAGATAGTACGGAGCTCGCTCGCTCCTAACGCCTTTGCTGCTACGCTAAATTCTTGTTCTCTCAGCACTAAGACCTCGCTACGAACCACACGGGTATAATTGAACCAACTGGTGATACCCAGTACAAAAATCATCCCTTCAAAACTGGCTCCCACCGTGGCAATCAGCGCCATCGCCAGTAAAACGGAAGGGAAACCCATGGTCACGTTCACTGCAAAGTTGATGATAGAATCGATTATCCCTCCATAGTAACCAGAGAGTACTCCCAGAGTGACCCCAATGAGCAGAGAAAACCCCACTGCTAAAGCGCCTATGGAGAGAGAGACCCGTGCACCGTAAATAATACGCGAGAGCATATCTCTGCCTACATGATCTGTCCCCAGGATATGCTCCCATGATCCCTTTGGTTGCCAGACTGGTGGTTTGAGCCGGGCGGTCAGGGATTGCTCATAGGGGTCATGAGGGGCAATATAAGGAGCAAAGAGAGCGGTGATGACTAATACCAATACGATAACTCCCCCCAGGACCCCCAAACGGATACGCCACAAGAGACGCGAGATCTTTCGCCAGGTCCATTTGGTCCGCGGTTTGGCTAATGTGACCTCCATACCCTTCATCCTCAACTATAACGGATTCGTGGATCAAGATAGCCAATGGCGAGATCGGCACATAAATTGGAGAGCACGATGATAAAGGAAAAAATGAGTACCACTCCCTGCACCAGAGGATAATCACCTTGCTGAATGGCATTCACAGACATCCTCCCCATCCCCGGCCAGGCAAAGACCGTTTCCGTCACCACTGCTCCGGAGAGAAGACGTCCAAACTGAGTACCGATAACCACTACTACCGGAATCGCAGCATTTTTCAAGCCATGCTTGAGCAAGACCACCCATTCCACCATCCCTTTGGCTCGTGCAGTACGGATATAGTCCTGGTTTAATACTTCGAGCATTCGGGAGCGGGTCAACCGCATGATCAGCACTGCATAGTTTATCCCTAAAGCGACCGTAGGTAATACAAGGTGTCTCCAGGTTCCACGGCCTGAAACCGGAAACCAGCGCCAGGTCAGTGAAAGCCAGATAATGAGCATAATCCCTACCCAGAAGATCGGAGCAGCCTGTCCGATTGCAATAATGAGGGAGGCCATATTGTCAATCAGGGAATAGCGTTTAATGGCTGCTATAATACCCAAACAGAGTCCAAAAATCCACCCAAAAAACAGAGTAGAGAGAGTCAACTCTACCGTAGCAGGGAAGCGATCAAAAATCAAGGCGGCTACCGGTTGTTTATTTGCAAAGGAGTGTCCCAGGTCGCCCTGGACTAATTTCCAGACAAACCGCCCATACTGCACCAGTATGGGGTCACTCAATCCCATCACCTTTCGAAACCGCTCCACCTCTTCTGGTTTCACATCCTCAGGCAATAAGACCATGGCAGGGTCCACCGCGAGATGCAGCAGGCCAAAGGTTAACGTAGTAACTCCCCACAGGATCAGCAAAGTTTCCAACATGCGGCGCTTGATAAAACTTCCCATACACGCATTTCTCCTGAACCTACTATGTAACGGTTGGTTCACTCATTTCGACCTCAGAACGAGGAGATCACGCAAGATTATTCTAAGCGATACCCTTTTTTGTCATGCTGAGCGAGCGAAAAGATTGAAAAAACTTCTTCCCTATGAGAGAATAGACAAACCAGGAACGGAGAGCCTGCTATAGGCGTGTCACATAAACTGGACTACTCCAGGCTCGCTCCTGATCAACCTGCACGACACGCACCCAATAGGGACAGGATCCTCTCATCGATTTGGTATCCCGATAGGTGAGTGCCACCTCTCGTGGGCCATCAGATCTTGGGGCTGGCCCAACAATGACTTGCCGTCCTACTCCTCCTGCATCAACAGTCATCGGAGCTAGCGAGACCTGAGCCAGACGAAAGGTAAAGGTACAGGGGGAAGAAGAAAAGGAGCAGAGAGTAGACGCATCTCCCTGGATTTCGACAAGGAGGCCAGCCTGATTTCCTGCGGTAGCAGACCGCCATGCTATGGTATCTATCCCTTCTCTCCAGAATACATCGCAAGGACTCTGAAAATTTACCGACCGAACATTGAGCAAACCTCCCCCTTCCACCACCAGCTTTCCATCCCAGCTCACTTTCTGAAAGCGTGCAGTGCCGCGTTGTTCCGTTCCTCCCCACAAAAGACGAAACCATCCATCTGACCTCATGGATACAGGCGAAAGGTGCCAGCTACATATTATCTCTGTACCTCGCCAGAGATCAACACGCTCAATGGGTGCTGTTCCTTCCACCGCAATAGAGACAGAGGGATTATCCGGGGTTTGATACTCATCCCCCATCATGTGGCCATCTACTTCTACCCACAGACGAATTCGTTCTCCACTGGTCGCATAACAGCGTCGTCTCTGCAGCGCCTCCCAGAGCGCTTCTCGGGTTAATGCTTCCGCATAAATAGCTGTTAAGCCATTGCGCAAATTCCGAATCAGTCGCCAGCCCGGTCGACACGCCCCTGGGCGGCCCATCACCCCGTCAGTTCCACCGGTGATCCCCACCTTGTAGCCACGGCGTAATGCATCCAGAACAAACCATTCAGAGGTTCCATGCGTAGAGTGAATTTCAGCAAGCCGTTCGATGGCCGGAGCATAGTAATCAAGGTTGGTCGGTCTCCCACCCACATGGAGATTGACCAGGACCTCTTGTCCTTCCAGAGCTTTATGAAAATCCGGAGCAGTAGGAATATCCAGTTCTGGATCTGGTTCTGTTTCCGTAAAAAAGCGGCCAGACCGTCTCAGTCGAGGTTCATCATGTCGATAAAAGACGTTCCGATCCCCTCCATCTTTGGTGGGAGGGCTCCACTCACATCCAAGAAAGGTTACAAATCGTCCCGGAACATAAAATGCCGAGGCCTGCTCACGTAAGTGCTGCCATTCAGAACGTGTAACGTAATGATCATTGGCCTGATGCGTGGTAAACTGCAATCCTGCGACTTCTCGGGCATAGGTATAATGCTCCTGGAGTGTTCCGATTCCACAACCAATCTCACTCTGTCCAGAATGCAAATCCCCCCAAAAAAGACGCAGTTGCGGACGCGCCGGATAAACCAGAATTGGATTACTTTCGGTCAGCAATTCTGTTTCCGGTACAGAGGCCATGATTCGATAACTACCCACCTGATGAAACTGGGCGGAAAACCGGTAGACTGCCGGTTCAGTGGAGACCTCCAGGGTATCAAAAAATGGAGCGGAAGGGGGGTTTTCCTTTTGGGCTGACGATCCATCAGAGGATATAACAGTAAGGTGTGGTACTCTGTCGGGGATCGGTGTGGGATTGCCCCATTGATCCTCAGCGCGAACCCGAATATCCACTGTTTCACCTATAACTGCGTCAGCAGGAGCGATAGCCACCAGACGGGAAGGAGGACCGGGCAGAATAGAGAAGCCTGGTGGATCTGGTAAGCGAACCCATCGACCACTCCCAGTGTGATCAATCAGCATGAGGAAGCCGGCAGATGTTGCTTTACAGGTAGGAACTCGCCATCCGCGTCCACCGCCAGTCTGATCTCCACAGATAAGAGAAATCTGATCTCCCCGGATAAGATGTCCCTCCCTTACCTGCAGGACAATAGAATGATGCCAGGGTTCCACCCCTTTGAAACGATGATAAGTTGCTTCGAGAGTTACTTCCTCCAGGGAACGATCAGACCGGTTCACGGCTGACACAACCATATACCCATCCTGAGCAGAGTCCTCTGTCTGCAAGTCAGCCCAATCAAAAGGCCATCGCCAGACAATACCTAACTGTCCCCCAGAGACAACTTCTTCCGTTCCTATTTCAAAATGGAAGGTTATGGTGACATATTCTCCGGCTATTAATGGACGTACCGGAGTATAGTCCCCTCGACCATGACGCTGCAACCGTTCTTCAATAGATAAATCGGCTGCATGCCAGATTTCCGGGTAACCTGGTCCCCATCCACTTGTCAACAGCATTGCTTCTCCTCTCTCTTGCTTCGAGTGAGTAACCTCTACCTCTTGACCACCGCTTCCTGCTCACCAGTTCCCTAACTTATAGCATACCCTCGAACCCCACACAAGTACTCTTGCATAAGAAAAAGAGAAGAAAATGATTCTTCACCAGGCCATTTTGAACCCCCGCGCTATTCTGAAGTTTAGGGGAGCTAGTGCTCTGTCACACTTGTTTTTGTGCGTGCCTTTTTCTCCCCTCTCCCTTGAGGGGTTCAGGAGCGGACACCTTCCCCTCAAGGGAGAGGGCCAGGGTGAGGGTGAAAAGAGGGAACAACTCACCATTTTGACCTTGACCAGACACTAAGAAAGAAGGTCTGAGAGCATGAGAAGTTTAACCTGGAAACGGATACTGCAGGAAAGAGGAGAAGACACGACTTGGAAGGTTAGGTTGCATGATGGTATAATTTGGGACAAGAAGGCATGAATCTTTCAAGAATGGTCATCAGGTGAAGGGGTTACAGCGCAGCGTGGAACTGGTCATTGAACGACTCGGTATGATCTGGAGACGACTGTGCTATGACTTGGAAGGACGCTCCCCAACGTGGCGACAGACCAAAAGAGGCTCAAACGGGGACATGCAGGCTGTAAACGCCCTGTGATTCTAGTGTTTGATGAGACGCTCATTACAAAACACCTCCCTTATAGAGCTGCTCTGGTCGTCTGGGAAAACAGGTGGGAGCGCCCATGACCAGGAATCACACCAAACGGGTACTTCGCGGAGTCCTCACCATCCGAAGCGGGGCGGTTGAGTTGCTGATTCCTGAGCACAGGGATCAAGATACTTTCTCACCATAATACGGGCGCATTGGCAAGGATGGAACATCGAGCTGTTCGAAGATCGTGGATCACCGCATACGGCGGATGACGATCGCGAATAGACCAACGCCTTGGGCATCGAAATCCGCTTCTTGCCTGTGATGACTCCTGAATTGCATGCCATGGACCACCTGTAGCGTTATGTGAAAGGTTGGGAAGTGATCGGCGGACAATATCGATCTACGCTTCCGCCAATGCCGCATGTAAATATGTTTTCGATTTGTATCCTCGAGAATGTCTAAAGAAAGCCGGGGTGTTAGCTGGAAATTTTTGACTTGACACGTAAAACTTCTGTAACAGAACTTTTTGCAGGTTACTCAAGAGAGGAGGCTGCATCATGACTCGTTATGAAGAAGATTTCTACGCCTGGACCCAGGAACAAGCCTCGTTACTCAAGGAAGGGCGGCTCACGGAATTGGATATGCTCAACTTGATTGAGGAGCTAGAAAGCATGGGGAGACGGGATCGTCATGAGCTACGCAATCGCTTAATTGTCTTGGTGAGTCATCTTCTGAAATGGCGCTATCAACCCCGCCCAGAGGCGAAGAGCTGGCGCTTCACCATCCGCGAACAGCGCCGGCGTATCCGGTGGCTCCTCGAGGAAAGTCCCAGTCTCAGATCCGTGATTCCTTCCCTGTTGGCACAAGCCTACCCCTCCGCTCGGGAACATGCGGCCCAGGAAACTGGCCTGGCGTTGGATACTTTCCCGGAGGCCTGCCCCTGGACGCTGGAGGAGATCCTGGAGGAGGCAGATCCGCGCGAACACTAGCACACAAAGACCGCATTAGAGACCATACGCGATGAACGAGAAACAGCAGTTTGCAAAATTAATAGGAGAAAGCGTATAACTATACTGAGCTCATGCTCATCGAATCATTGTAATCTCCCACACTCGTTCCCCGGGTATTCCTAGCTGTCACCCGGCAGCCATCTATCTAATTCGGCTCGGTCCTAAAAGCCGGCGCGTGCAAAGGCAGCGCTTGATGTCGTCACTGACATTCTGAGTGCTGGTGTACATGAGGCACTTGTCCTGGGTTGGACTGGCTTACAATACCCCTATATCGGGTCTAGCACAACAAAGGTATAAATCTCACAGTGTAGCTCAAGAATTTTCCCGAGGCCTTACAGATATTGAATTTACACGATAACGGCACAGGCACGATATCCATTCATCCAGGAATTCCTGAGCCTATTCCACAGCATGAAGGTGCCCTTCTCAAGTTAAGATACCTACTCGTTTGGCCAAAAATATATCTGGCTTTCCAAAGCCATTCGCGTCCGGCATCACTCCAACGATGACAAAACCGAGCTTTTGATAAAACTCATAGGGGTGGTGAGAAAGATTTCTGATGTTCGCGAGATGCTCGAGTACATTCGGATAGAGATCTACTCCAGAGAGGCTGGTCTGCTGATCTTCATCATCAGTACCCACCCACAGAGTCAACCCGCCTCGTCTGCTGACCTGTTCTTCCAGGTCCTTGACCAGAGCACGTCCAATGCCCTTTCGTTGACAGGCCGGATGTACCACTAAAGGGTGTAACTCCCAGACCCGTCCTCTATACTGTTTGATCCCTCCAATCCACCCCACCACTTTGCCGGTTTGGTCTATGGCAATCCTGCTGATACGTTCTGGGCCAAGAGAAGCTTTAACCTCGAGTAAAGCTGTCTCTATATCCGGCCACGCATCCGGCCAATGCTCTTGAAATCCCTCGACCAAAACCCTTGCCACCTGATGCATAGTGGAAACATCGTCATGGAGATCATGAATGGTTATTGGGCTCATCTCGTATGAATTCATGGCTTTCCCCTTGTCTAGTGCATTTTCAGGAGACCTCTTTGGGAAAGCACGTACCCTGGGAGCGCGGGCGTCTCGCCCGCTGCAGGCCAGAGGCCTGCACTCCGGGATGACGAGCGGACTGCCCTGCGCGGTGCTTCGGGATGACGAGTGGACTGCCCTACGCGGTGCTCCGGGAGCGAAGCGAAGGATGCTTCATTCGACTCCGGGATATCCGTGTTTCCTCATCGACTGGAATACTACCAAAGAGTTCTCTGAGATAGGCACTAGATGAAGATTCGTTTTCCTCCCGCCTTGTTCTTGTAATGAAGTTCTGCTGTCTGGTGTCGCTTGATCCCAACAGAGTCCTGGTCAATTCAGCCGGGGCTTATGGATTGCTTTTTGTCCAGCATACACCGTATTGGCGAGAAACAGCACCACAGCCACTCCGTTCAGGAGGCCACCCCACTGGCGTCCAGGAAGCCAGCCGATCAGGTCTCCTATGACACGCAGGAGCAGGGAGCCATGTAATACTACCAGATGGGTATAAAATGTGGAATGGAAAAGGACCGGGACCCCCAGTACGGCTGGAAAGATGATGGGGGCATGGCCAAAGATCATACTCAAGACAAAACCTGCAAAGAACGTGTGCAGAAACGCGTCATAGTATAGACCGGCTGTTTCATTCCTATAAGAGAGAGCCAGGATCCCGCTTATCCCCAACCACACATAACCAGAGAGCAGGCTGATGGCAATAAACCGGGTCAAACCGGTCGTCCAGACGGTACGTCGGGCAATATCAAAATGCCAGAGCCACAGTGCCATAGTGAGCAATCCTCCGCCTAACAAAAAGGTTCCCTGGTCATAGCCCATGCTCTTCAACAGGAGTCCGAACAGAAAAAGCCCTCCCGCACCCAGAAAAAAGAGCTGCTTGTCAGGGGAAAGAAATTGTAAACGGCTCAATTCTAACCGTTCTCCAGCAATAGTCAATAACAAGAACCCCATCCACCAGAACACCATCTGATGGACTGGCCAACCGGCAAGCCATAAGGTGTTGCCTATTACCCAGAGCACAGAACCGCTTCCGGTGATGACGGTGCAAAACTCCCTCTGTCGTCGGAGAATCTGGGCAAAGATCAGCACCAGTACCAGGCTCCCCAGTGTTATCAGCAGGGTACCAGCCTGGTACGATACCCCCGTAATCAGGAGCAAGGCACCCCCTCCACTCAGGAGAGGAGCAGCATAAGCCCAGCGGTGCCCTAAAGCCACTGCTCGTTCTACCCCAATCAGAGTTCCGAGGAAACCGGACACCATCAAGGGACCATGCAGCATGACGAGAGCAGGGTATCCTGGAGGCCATCCCCAACCCAGACGTATCAACCCTCCCCACAGAGCGGCTAACAAGGAGAGCATTCCCAGAGCCAGAAAAGGTAAACGCATCCAATGTTTAATCATCATGACTTTTTCCCATTCACCAGAACCAACCCCGTACCAGCATCACTCCCAGAGCGACCACAATCAGTGCCAGCAACAGATTGATCCGTCCAAGGAGGCCAGCCTGTCGCCGGAGCCGTTGGGTCTCTGGAGCCATAGGGTTTCCCTGCATCAATGCTCCCGCTTTCGGACCAATCAAGAAATCGTGTAGAGCACTGATCAGAAAGATCAGGACCACCAGAAAGAGTTTCAGAGCCAGGATGTGCCCAAAAAAGCTCTGCCAGAACTGGGCGGTTCCGAGAAGTCCCCAGCTTATGCCTCGATAAGCCAGATTAAAGATACCGCTGAGCAGAAGTATACCAAAGCAGAGCCAGCCGACCAGACGAAACCGCAGCCCGGCCCAGCGGATAAGAGGAGCAGCTATTGACCGATAGGCTGGTTGCCGGATAAAGGGGACCAGGACCACAACTAAGAAAACCATCCCTCCAATCCAGACCATTGCGGCCAGAATATGCAACCATACGGAGAAGAGATAGAGCGCTTTCATAATGTTTTCTGTAACTGACCCTCTAGATAGTTCTTTAATACCAGCGCATTGTTCTGTTCTCGATCTCGAGTACTGTAAAGTAAAGTGATGGTACCGTGCCGTGCAGCTTCCAGAAGAGGCTGCCAGATGTCAGGTTTTCTATCTAGCTCAGCCATGTAGCGACGCTGAAACTCATCCCATCGGGTAGGATCATGACCAAACCAGCGGCGTAGAGAGGTGCTTGGAGCTACCTCCTTTAACCAGCCCGCTAAGGACAAAGACTCCTTTTTTATCCCGCGTGGCCAGAGACGTTCCACCAGGAAACGCTGGCCATCACTAGCTTCGGGTAGATCGTATACGCGCTTTATTTTAATCATAACGCCATCCTAACAACTGGCAGAAATTTGTATTTCGATACCCCAGGATCCCCAAAATTCACCTCTGGGCGTCAGGAGAGAGAAAACGTTTCCCTCTCGGTAGCACTTCCCAGGCTAATAACGCTGCCCCCAGAATGATAAGGGCATCACCAGGCATGCGCAGTTTATTGAGCAGGGAAACCACCGATTGCTCGTAGAAAGCTAGAGAGCGAGCAGCAGCGTAATCGGCCTGTACTGCTTCCTGTAACTGGAGGACACCGACCGGTGTTACCGAGATGAATACCATTAGAGTCAGACCAATGTTGAGCAACCAAAAACTTCCCCAGAGCCGTCGCTCGTTCCATCCATTTGGGTCCGCATGTCGCAGCGCATACAAGAGCATCCCTAAGGCCAGAAAACCAAAGGCTCCCAGAAACGAAGCGTGCGAGTGGGCCACGGTTAGGAATGTGCCATGCTCGTAGTAGTTCACCACCGGAAGATTGATAAGCAGTCCTAAAATACCCGATCCTACAAACTGCCAAAGAGCAGAAGCGAGAAAAAAGGCGAGAGGCAAGCGATGAATCGTCTGCCACTGTTTCTTTCTCTTTCGAAGCACCTGCAAGGCACTGGTCAACAGCAAGAAGAGTGGTAAGACTTCCAGTGTACTAAATACACTGCCGATGCCTATCCAGAAACTCGGTTCACCCACCCACCAGAAGTGATGCCCAATCGCCAGAAAGCCGGCCAATAGAACGAGTCCTCCTTCCAGATAGAGACTCTTGGTGACTTCTTCACTGGTCACTAACCGCAATCCAGCGAAAAACCAGCCGATCACCAACAACTGGAAGAAAGCAAAGATCCCTTCTACCCAATGGTGAATGACCCACCAGCGCCAGAAGTCAATAAGCACCCAATGGCTGTCCGGGCGATAAAGGAAACTGGCAAAAAACGCCGCCGTGATTCCTACCCCATTGAGGATCAATAGATTCAGCAGTGGACGCCAGGCTACACGAGCACTATACAATACCGACGTGAGTACTATAATCCAGCAAAGGAAACCTATACCGATACCCATCCTCCACAACCGTCCCATCTCCAGATATTCGGTACCTTCACTACCAATCAGCATCGAATTTACCCAACCATGCACACTCGCATAGACTCCCCCCAAGGTTCCAACCACCGAAAGAGTAAGAATAACCATAGAGAAGTAGGTCACCGGTCGATGCCAGGGTTTTTCTTGTCCTCCCAACAGGAGGGCTATATAGAGGGAGGCGGACATCCACATGCCTACTACCCAGACCACGGCCATGGCTGTATGGGCTGTCCGTACGCTTTGAAATGGTAAAATCGCCATCCGGTCCCATCCTAGCCGACTAAAAATCCCATAAAAATCTGCCCGGCTTGTATACGCGTTGGCTAAATACCCCTCAGCTATTGTCTGAACTAAAAATACCAGAGTACATCCGGCTAAGAGGAGTAAAGTTGCCTTTTGCAAGAAAGATAAAGGCTGGTTGTTATACTCTGCCAGGATGGGTAACTCGCCAATAGGCTCCACTTCTACAAAGCTATAGCCGAGGACTACTAGAAGAGCAATGCCCAGAAACAATCCTACCGTCCAGGCCGTCCAGAGTAACGTGGTGGAGGTGGGTGTCAGACCCAGTTCTGGTATGGGTGGGAAATTGTTTGTATAGGAATCATTACTGTGTGGACGAGGGACAAGACTAAACCAGGCCGTCCATCCTACAAAAGCCGTAAGCTTCGCTGCCTCCTCAGCATCAAGAGTATTTGCGGCTACTCCCAGATCTGGATCTCCATCGACGAAACGGCGTTGATACATAGCCACAATATGGTGATGTGCTTCGACCCATTCAAGGGGCACAATAATTTGATTCTCCTTCCATTGAGTCTGTTGTAGCGTAACACGTACCCGTGCCATAACCTGTTCGCACTGTGACGGAGTCAGAGTAGACAGGGATTGGGAAAATTCCCGCTGGGCTAGGGTTTGTGCTATGTTGTCCCGGAGAAACGCGAGATATTCGGCTGTGAAATCAGGCCCAAAATAACTTCCATTCCCTAATAATGTACCAAAACCCATGAAGTTTCGTTGCTGGAAGATAGTCTGTCCTTCCCGAATGTCGGCCAGTGTAAATAGTATTTGATTGTCTGGACTAACCACAGATGCAGGGAGAGGAGGGAGATGACGATACGTTTGCACGGTACCCCAGAGGAGTACAGCGGCACTTATCAGGATAATGATCAACAGCAGCAGATTCATCTGGCGTAGGCTCATTCGCATCTTTCTATTCTCCTCCACTATTTTTCAATGAACTCATAGCAGGTATCGTTTTCTTGTCATCGCATAGCGTAGGGAAATCAGCTTGTTATCCCGAACGGAGTGAAAGATCTTGCTTGAATTGCTGCAAGATTATGCGATTCTCCACTTCGCTCAGAAGGACATTTTGAGACTTACCCGCTATGAGTTTAAAGGCTCCTCGCTTGTCTGAAGATAGGGGTAGCCTTATTCAACTCTTCCACCAATCACTATGAGAAAAGCACTGTCTTGATCTGCTTCTACACTGTGGACAACATCAGCAGCAAAAACAACAGCCGAACCAGTTTCTAGTGTCATCGATTCACTCTCATTGCCTGTTGAGAAGGTTATACGGCCAAAGAGGGGAAGGATGGTCACCGGTCCCGGGGCTGGATGCTCTTTACTCACCGTCCCGGCTTTTACGACGGTGAGCACCACGGTCAGATCCTCACTTCGTGCTAAAGTCAGTGCGTTTCTGCCCGAATGAGCAAAAACTTGTTCCGTCATCAGTTGATGAGCCATGCTATGCAGTGAAAAAGATTTGGTGGTAGAGGGGGTCAATTCAACAGGACGAAATGGGCGCTCAAAGGCTTTCTCCATCTAGTCGCTCCTTTCTGCTATTTTATTCCGGATAGTTTCACAGTGAATGGTTGTTTTTATAATACTACTCATTTATAAGAAAAAAGGGACGTATCATCTTTGCGCCAGGACAAAGAGCGTTGTTTTTTTACATGGGATTTTCTCGTAGGCGAGGTAATTTGACGGTAAAAAGGCTCCCCTTGCCAAGTTCGCTTTCTACCTCAATGGTTCCGTTATGCTGTCTTACAAGCTGTTGGCACACGGAGAGACCTAGACCGGTACCTTTGCCAGCACCTTTTGTGGTAAAGAAGGGTTCAAAAATTCGGGGTAAGTTCTCTGGAGCAATCCCCTGACCCGTATCCCGAAACTGAATGACCAGCATCTGGTCCTGTTCGGTTGTGGAGATTGTAAGTGTGCCTCCTTGGGGCATAGCATGCCAGGCGTTTACCAGAATGTTAAGAAACACCTGCTCGAGCTGATGGCTGACACCAAGAAGAGGTGGGAGATTGGGCTGGAAGGACTTTATAACCTGAATGTGCTCCTTGCCAAAACGGTATTCAAGAAGCCGTAAGCTTCGTTCCAGGACCTGGTGGACATCGACAACCTCTGGGTCGCCACTTTGTGGACGGGCAAAGGTAAGCAATTGGCGGATCAGCGCGGAAATGCGTTCGGTCTGCGAAACAATCGTCTCTAATTCTTTACGATTCTGAGGATCGGTCGTTTCCATCATCAAGAACTCTGCGGTGCCTGCGATTACTCCTAAAGGTGTCCCAATTTCATGAGCCAGACCAGAGGCTAATTGACCGATTAGAGCTAGTTTCTCGGTATGTAGAAACTCTTCTTCCATCCGTTTCCGCTCGGTAAGGTCTCCCCCGATACTTGCTATCCCAACGACATTCCCCCGTGTATCACGTAACACCGTATTGTTCCAGGCGATAATCCTTTGCTCTCCGTACCGAGTAACAATCTCACTTTCGAAATAGGGGACAATGGTCCCTTGCTTTGTAGCTTCCCAAAATCGTTGGCGAAGTATAAATCGGTGCTCTGGTGGAATGAAGCGTTCAAACCAGTTTTGTCCAAGCACTTCTTCTCTTGGATAACCGAGCAGGGTGAGCAGGTAGTCATTACAAAAGGAGACCCGACCATCAACGTCCAGAAGAACTGCTGCTAAACGGACACTCTCTAACAGCTCACGGAAACGACGTTCCGATTCACGAAGCGCTTCCTCCATATATTTACGTTCCATTATCTCGTGCGTGAGCTGCTTATTGGCCTGTACGAGTTCGGCTGTCCGTTCTTCTACACGCTTTTCAAGGGCATCATGCGCTTCGCGCAGCGCTTCTTGTGCCCACTTACACTGGAGTACGGCCCCTAATTGGGTGGCTACGGTGGAGACAAGATTTACTAAATGTTTATCCTCTTCTCGGGCTTCCTGCATGAAAAACACCAACACAGCCAATACTCGATCTTCATAAAGAATGGGAATACCCAGAGCGGCTCTGAGACCGGCCTCCATAGCCAACTGTACCCGGGCAAAGATGGTATCAGATTGGATGGAAACGTCGGGAATCCATTCAGGCTGCTTCGAAGACCAGATCCGGCCTGGGAGCCCAACACCAGGAGAAAAGACCCACTGTTCACTCTCTTTCCGAAATTTCTCCAGTTCCTTAGTCCGGCTATACCATGCAGAACCACTCTCAAGCCCAGAACCGTCAGCACACGGAATCCAGGCTTCGCCAAAACTCCAGCCCGTGGTTTCACATACCAGGCGAATAGCAATGGTCAGGGCTGCCTGTTGATCTTCCGCGATACTGATTGCTTGCATCAGCTTTTGTAAGAGCTGAAGTTCCGCTTTCAGCCGCTTGTGCTCGCTTGCTACGGCTTGGTATGCTCGTTGTTGGGCACGTAATTCTTGCAGAAGCTGAGCTTTGCCTTTCGTGATATCGTTCATGGCACTAAAGAGAAGCGTCTCGTTAAAACATAGTATTTTTCAGCCAGACGCTGAGCAAGTTCTTGATAGAAAAAATCTTCGAGTTCTTGATGAGCATCTAAAGCCACAGCACCCTCTTGTGGTCTCAGGGATGGAAACCACTCAGCACCAAAGCGTTTGAGCACACTTGCTTCTACTTGCGCCTTAGGTTCAATAGCGTGTTGGGCGTATAAAGCTCCTATAAACGCCGCTACCCGCACCTGATCTCGTGGATCCTGATGCTGACAGCTTGTACATATCCTCTCTATAGTTTTGGCAATCAGCTCTCCAGCTTTGGAAGCTCGAGAGAGCATCCGCTTCAGTCCTTCCTGAGAGAGGACATCGGCTACGTTGCTCCGTTTTCCAGGATATTGCGCCAGATCGGTGAGAATCGCGGAAGCTATTTTCCCTAGATCTTCGGCCAGTGATGGTACTTGACATGGAGTCATGGTCGTCTCCTCACTACGAGATTCTTCGCAGAGTTTATCCTAAAGCGGAGCGGAGGGTTGTCCGTTCGCCTCCCGGATGATGAGATGACTTCCCTACGCGTTGCTCCGGGAGCGGAGCGGAAGGTTATCCGTTCGACTCCTTGAACCCTTCACTTCGTTCAAGGATAAACTCTGCGAAGGACTCAGAATGACACTCTAAGATTTACTCGCTACAGGTTCGGATAAAGAAACAAGCTCCTGGCTTCCTGTATAGCTTGGAGATCCAATCTATGACCGATCACTCGATCCAGGTTCTGGAGAATGCTTCATAAGCTTCCAGGTCTATGGCCTTCAGTCCTCTTTGCCTGGCCTGCTTTTCCACTCGCTGGATGATCATCTGGCGGACAGGAGGAAGCGGGATTCTTCTGAGTCGTTCCTCTGCTTGAGCTGTCCAGAGCATGGTCATTCCTTCCAAGGAACCAGCTACTCGACCCGCTTCCGGAGCGTGTTGTTCTTTTTTATTCCTGTCTTGCTCTTGAGACGAGAGGAGCGTACCCAAAACCTGTTGCACAATCTCCGGAGTAATCACCTTCTCCTTGCGCTGCTTTGCTTCCTTTTCGATAACCGGCTTGATCATATCCTGCACAAACGAGGGAATTCTCTGGAACCGGGCCAGAGCTTCCTCTGTCCAGGGGAGACCGGTAGCCGGTATCATCTGTAAATAGTGAGTAAATTTGGCAATGATCATGGCATTCCGTTGAGGGCGCTCTCCTAAAAAGACTTTGATCTGCTCGATCACTTCGAGCTTCCTGGGCAATCGACGCATTTTCTGTTTGGCCACTTCAAAAGCATCCATAGAAAGCTCTTCAAAGCCAAACCCCTTGATACACTTGGCTACTCGAAGCATCGATTCATTCCGGATCTCGGTCAGGAATTCTGAGGTGATGACCTGGCGGCCTCGTTCCCTGGCCCGTTTGACCATAAGCTTATAAATCCCCTCCCGAACAAAGGCAGGAGCATTCTCCACTCGCTGCAAAGCTTCCTCTGTCCAGGTCACCTCACCCCTTTCCTCGATCATCTCTCTCTCCATTCTTGCACGATAGTACTCTTTTCCAGAATTTAGAAAAAGCTTCTCGCCTCATACTGAACAATTCATACGGTTCGGCATACCAGAGAAAAGTACCCCGCTAGGAATTCATGGTATTAAAATTTTTTTCTCTTATATTATGCTCTAATTCTTCTGTCAACAAAAAAAGAGCTCATCGGTCAGCTCGGCCAATACGTACCCGCCAGACTTCTGGGCCCCGTTCCAAATATTCCCAGGTAAACTGACCTTTGCGTTCATACTCGAATTGGTAATAAAGTGGCTTGGGATCGTGGTCATTGACCAGGATAAACGCTTCGCCTGGTTTCAGGGCTCCAAAAGTTTGGAAAATCATGGGATGACGTTGAGGTGGAGGGGTTTGCCGAACATCCAGGGTCATTTTCACCGTTACCGCTTCTCCCGTCGTATCCTCCTCATAGGCCTCATGCATTCCATCCAGCACCTGCTGCTGTTCTGCTTCGGAAAGATACTGTTCGAATAAAGGGAGATAGAGGCGTTCCTCCTTTTCCAGATGCACCCTCAATATCGCTTCGAGTTGGAGAGTGAGCAGGTGGAGTCGATGCAGCAAACGAGCATGGTCCTCTGTTCTTGCTATACGCAAATGTTGGATGGCTTCTTCAATCTGACCTATATAATCTTCGATAAACTCATGATCCACACTCATGGTAGCGGTGGCTTTCCCATGAGCTTTGAGTAGGGGTTCAATGATTGGATACAGGTAGCGTTCTTCACCTTTAGCATGTGGTAACAGGTCATCTTTTAGAAAAGTAAGCAGGGCTTCTGGATCAGTCTCGGGCTGACCCTCTCGCAACGCGCTCACCTGTTTTGTTACCATCTCCAGCAAAGTTTGATGATGCCGATGAATTGCCTCACTCACTTTCATAATAACATTCTCCTTATCTTGAAATCACTTTTCGGCGTCTAAAAACCTGCAAAAGCCCCCCTTTTTGATCGATGATTTTCTCCCACATTGTCCTAGTTGCTGCCGAGCTGCTTCAGACACCATCGTAGGGCGCCAGGGTGGGTCCCAGACCAGTCGAACCTCTACAGACTGGATATCCGGAATCTGTTGTCGAAGCGATGTTTCGACCTTCTCCTTCAAGTAAGCGCTCAAAGGGCACGCCGGGGTGGTCATCGTCATGGTGACCTGGACATGAGCATCTTGGAGTTCTAGATGGTAAACGAGTCCCAAATCGACAATGTTGATTCCCAATTCCGGATCTACAACCTGTCGCAGAGCATCCAGCACCTGGTCTAGTGGTATTGCCTTCCCATCTGATACCATGACCTTTCTCCTCAGTCGTAGGAATGGATACCTTAGTGTTTATCCAGGAGAGCCCTTTGGTATTGCCCAAATCGATGAAGGAATAGAGACGAATGGGCAACCCCTCTCTGCGCTCCCAGGGTACGTGCTTTCCCCAAGAGGTCTCCTGATAATGCACTGGTCAGATACCTTACCAACTCATAACCAACCTGCTCGCTTCTTTGTCCTTACCACTCGATCACCGGATTGTGAGTTGCTTTTCTGTCTTCTCTTCTGATGGGAGCAGCTTGTGGTGAGGGGGTAAGAAGAGAACAACTCACTATATGAGGTTAAACTAGACACAGTATAGCCGGAAAAGAAAGGATGTCTTTGCGCTGGCGCAAAGAGGAGGAACTTTTTTGCTATTTTTTACCGCCACGTTTCGCTTGCCCGATCCTTCTCTCCCCTTTTGTTAACGATCGACATCACCAAGAACAATATCGATTGAGCCTACTATCGCCACGATATCCGCAATCATAGTCTCTGGCGAGAGCATCTCTTCCAGAGCACTCAGGTTACTGAAGGAAGGGGAACGGCATTTCAAACGATAAGGGGTATCCGAACCATCACTGAGGAGATAGAAACCCAATTCGCCTCGAGGAGTTTCTGTGCGGACATAGACTTCCCCTTTGGGTGGTCTAACCCGTTTTCGCACATCTCCTGCTGGAAGTGCGGTGAGGGCCTGACGAAGGATCTTTATCGACTCCTCCATTTCCCATACCCGCACCATATAGCGATCCCAGGCCGATCCGACAGGACCACGCTCTCCTGTCCCCACCGGAATACGAAAATCGAATTGATCGTAACCAGAGTACGGCTCTTCTTTTCTCAAGTCCCAGGCGACTCCTGATCCTCGCAGCACCGGTCCTGTCGCCCCACAGTCGATTGCCTTTTCGGGGGAGAGGATTCCTACTTTTGCCGTTCGCTCTATAAAAATCTTGTTGAAGGACAACAGGTTATTCAGTTCTCGAAGCCTGGGTATAAAATAATCGAGAAAAGCAAGGGCTTCCTCTACAAAACCGGGTGGAAGATCTCTGGCCACACCACCTATCCAGATATAGTTATAGAGGAGGCGACTTCCACTGACCCACTCGAACAAATCGAGAATCCGTTCTCGATCTCGAAAAGCCCACAGAAAAGGGGTAAAAGCTCCGACATCCAGCCCATAAGTTCCGATGGCAACCAGATGACTCGCAATACGGTTCAGTTCCGCCATAATAACCCGGATATACGCTACACGTTCTGGCACCTCCAGATCCATCAGTTTCTCTACAGTGAGCACATAACCCAGGTTTTGGTTCATAGAAGCAAGGTAATCTATCCGGTCGGTGTAAGGGACGATCTGTTCATAGGTAAGGGATTCGGCATGTTTTTCAAAACAGCGATGGAGGTAGCCAATATCTGGAATAACACGCCGAACAATCTCCCCATCGCTCACTAAGAAGAGATGAAGTACTCCGTGGGTACTTGGATGCTGCGGTCCCATATTCAACAGCATTTCCCCCTCCTGAAGTATAAAACGAGGAGTGAAAAGGGGCTCTCGCATCGGTTCTCTTGGCATGTCCACTCTTTTTGACTTCTCTTTTAACCATGAAAACACTTCGGTCTTTCCTCCTCTTATTCTCTCTCATTCATTTGTTTATTTTTCGAATCACACGCTTCCATAGTGGGTCAGAGACCTGGACTCCTAGTTGAAGCAGGTAATACCATCGGAACTTCTAAGAAGGCCTTTGCAAGGGAGAATTCCTCCTTTATGAGGATGGAAATAGGCCTCTTAGCAAGGAATATTTCTATTATACATTTCTGAAAATTTGATGTAAATTAAAAATTTTCCCCTGGATTGACTGTACATTTTTTAGATAGGCATATTCTGCAAAGAGCAGCCGGAGGGGGAGTTTTCTATCATGCTAACCAGCCGAGTGGAGGGAAGAATCTTCTTTTCGCGAACAAGAAATTCGAAAAAGGGAGAAAATAGGAGGATAATATTTCTGTTGACACCTGAGAAGACTGATCCTATATTTCGCTTAATCGTGGAAGCTTCCATGTCATTTCTTCTCTGGAGATACCCAGAGAAACAACTCTGGATTATACCAGAGGGTGGTATAGCTTATAGGGGTGAGGTTGATGGGAGGAGGATTCTGGCTACTCGCCTGAAAAATAGATTTATGGAGGAAAAGCGATGAGGAACACCACTTCGACGCATTGCCTGATCAGGACTGATGCATGAAGCGGCCTCATCGACAGGTAATCTGAAATCGAGAATCCGGAATTGCAGGCTGTCAATCCGAGATCCGAAATCCGGAGAGGAGGAGCAAGGATGGATAAGATCAAGGTCATCCATTATTTGAACCAATTTTTTGGGGGGATTGGAGGTGAAGAGCAGGCCAACCTCCCTGTTCAGGTCAAAAAGGGAGCTGTTGGACCGGGACAATTGCTTCAGCAGATACTGGCTGATCAGGGTATCATCGTGGCTACGGTGATCTCTGGTGATAATTTTTTCGTGGAGGAAGGAGACGCGGCGAAGGAGGCAGTGTTCGAAGCTTTGGGAATGTATCCACCAGACGTGGTTGTAGCCGGGCCGGCCTTTGATGCTGGCCGGTATGGGTTAGCCTGTGCCCAGGTGTGTAAACTGGCGCAAGAGAAAGGTATTCCGGCAGTTACGGCGATGACTCCAAGCAATACAGGAGTGCTGACCTACCGACGAGATATACTAGTGATACCAACTGGAAGTAGCCCGGTAGATATGCACTCGATTCTAATCAAGATGAGTCGTCTTGCTCTCAAGCTAGGCCGTGGAGAGCCCCTTGGCCCTGCACAGCAGGAGGGGTATCTGCCCCGAGGTATCCGAAAACCGGTACTATATGAAAAAACCGGTGCTCAGCGAGCAGTGGATATGATGGAAGCTCGTTTACTCGACAAGCCGTTCACTTCGGAAGTCTTTATTCAAGATTATGATGTGGTACCACCTCCACCACCACTTTCCACCTTGAAAGGGAAAACCATTGCCCTGGTTACCAGTGGAGGGATGGTGCCTAAGGGGAATCCAGACCGGCTCGGATCGGCACGCGCCGAGGGTTTCTTCCGGTACAACATCACCGGTCTCCAGGAATTGCAACTTGGCGAGTGGGTCTCGGTACACGGAGGATTTAATACTCACTGGCTGAATACTAAAGATCCTAACTATGCGCTGCCGCTCCGTACAATCAGGGAAATGGAAGCCCAGGGGATCATTGGGAAGATTTACGAAGTCTACTTTGCCACAACTGGTAACCAAACTGCTGTGACCGAAGCCCGGCGTATGGGGCAGGCGATTGCCCAGGAACTCCGGGATCATCAGGTGGATGCGGTCTTGCTTGTCGCCACCTGAGGAAGCTGTAATCGTTGCGGTGCAACGATCACCAAGGAAATAGAACGACAGGGAATTCCCGTAGCCATGATCAGTGCACTCCCGATGATCCCACTGGCAGTGGGGGCCCATCGTATCATTCGTGGGGTCCGTGTAGAACATGTGTGCGGTGATCCTGGTCTCTCGCTGGAGATGGATCAAGAGCTCAGCAGACAAATTGTGTCCACGGCGTTGCATGCCCTCCAGACTGCTGTGAGTAGCCCCACCCTCTTCGAACCAGCAGAAACCGTTACTGGGAAGGAGGTTGTTTATGTTTGAGGTAGGGATTTTCCCAGTCAAAGAAATGAGATTTGGATCACATACCCGCTGGCAAGATGGCGTTCTGGAGATAAACCAGGAAGAAATAGTCCGTTTACTCCTGGCTGATCCCCACATTCGCGAGGCTTCAGTAGATATTGCCCGTCCCGGTGAGTCTGTACGGGTTATCAACTACACGGATGTTGTGGAGCCAAAGATCAAAGTAGAGGGGTCAGGGATGGTATACCCAGGCGTATGTGGACGGCCAACTGCTACCGTAGGGCAAGGGCGTACTCATCGGCTTGCCGGATGTGCTGTAGTGGAATGTATTGATAAACGAAACCTCACTGAGGGAGAACGGTACTATCCTGCCAGAAAGCAAACTGGTTCGCCGGATCCTTTTTTCGATCTGTCCGGACCGAATGCTGTGACCCCTTATGCCTCTCTCCTGAATCTGTGTCTGACTATGCTGGCTCCTCCCGAATTAAATGCCGAAGACCGTCACCGGGTCCTCCACTCGGCTACCCTGCGCGTAGCTGACCGGTTAGCCCAAACCGTTAGGGATAAGACACCTCCGGCAAGCGAAGTCTTTGACTTGACCCCAAAGCCAGACCTGCCTGGTGCAGTCTTTATCCCGCATCTTTCTTCTACGGAATGGGTCACCGGTGCACGCTCGTCCATTGGTATGGCTGTCTATGGGCAGATCCGTCTGTCTGCTCCCTGGTTGCTCGATGGTACCGAGATGCTGGATGGTGCCGTTTCCCAAGGGCATACCTGGCTATTGGCTAATAACCCGCTGGTGCTGGAGTTGTGCCGACGTCATGGGACCACTTTCAACTTCATTGGTTGTATTATTCAGCGTACCAACTGGACTATGCAGGCGGAGAAAGAGATGGCTGCAGAACGTGCGGCGCATCTGGCCTCCAAGGTCGGTGCACAGGCAGCTATCCTGACCACGGATATTCGGGGACAGCGCTTTGTAGAGACGATTCTTACCCTGCAGGCCTGTGAACGGATGGGGATAAAGACGGTCTTATGTTCTGAAGAAGAAGATCCGGAGGATGGGAATGCCCCTCCTTTCCTGCTCTCACCCCCTGAGTTGAAGGCGGTGGTGAGTACAGGCACCGGTGCTGTGCCCAATCCCTTCCCAGCGGTGAAGCGAGTTATTGGAGCTATCCCGGATCCAGAGTCATGGTGGTACGGAGAACTTCCACCCATCCCTGGTCGGTATGGCGCGTTTCATGCCCAGGATATCTATGGCTATGGGAAACAGAGCCTGGCAGACTTCTAAAAGAAATTGAGTCAGATTCCTCCGTTTTTTGAGTAGTGGTGAAGCGAAGGGGCTGTGCCCACCAACACAGCCATGGTTCTTCTTGGTGGGCGGAGCCCACCCTACATGCTACACACTTAGTTATAGTTACTTAAGTAACTATAACTAGAGTCCTTAAGGGTTGATTTATAGTTCGGCGATGCATCGCCGCAAGCATGCGCAACGAATTGTGCAATTACAAAAAGCACAAGAAATTTACATAGTTACTTGATTGCCAGATTTAAGTAGTTTGAGATAATTCATAGGATTCCGAAGGAGATCTTTGTAAGATTTTTCTCCCAGAAAAACTTGCGTCATGGCATGGACTAGTTTAGGTCCATACAGCCTAAACAAAGTTGTTCTGATTTTATTGCTCTTATAAATAAAATTGGCCAACAATTTGGAAATGTTCAAATCAGCCAAAATCTTTGTCCGGAGTTCTGCTTCAAACAATAGTCGCACAGTGTTCTCTTCAAAATGCCCCTGAACTATTGCATCGGCTGCTATCTGCCCGCTCAGTAGGGCAACGGAAATACCTTCTGCCGTAATTGGATCGGCAAATCCTGCTGCATCTCCTGCAAGCAGAACACGTTTTTGGATATAGGTATCTTTTCGAGGACTTACCGGAATCAAGAAACCATGCCGCTCGATTCTTTCGATACGGGTAATTTTCAAGACCCTCAAGTAGCGTTTCAGCATGTCATTCAAGTTGGTCTTCCCTCTATTCATACTCAAAACACCAAGAGATAGGTGATCGCTTTTGGGAAAACTCCATGCATACCCGTCTGGAATCAGGTCAAAATCGAATCGAGCGGATTGGCTATATCTTTCAAATGTCTGATGATCTACAGAAACTTCACATTCCAGGGCTGGGATGAGGTGTCTTGTTTCCTGCCAGCCAGTTTTGCGGGCAACCGGGCTAAGAGCCCCATCGGCTGCAATCACAAATCTGGTTGTAAAGGAACTCTGTGCTGTCCGGAGTTCTACGTGACTCCTATTTAACTTGATCTCCTGGACCGCACATTTCGTAAGGATTTCAGCACCAGCCTCTTTAGCCGCCTCTACTATTAAGTTATCGAAACGATCTCGCATGACCATGAAAACGATAGGTTCTCTTCTGTTGTAACTATAGTGGAGGCCTGAATTTAGTAAATGGAATTCGACAGAATAACAATACCGGTCAACAACCTCTTTAATGTCTACTGGTAGGGACCTGATCGCTCTATAAACAATCCCGCCTCCGCACGGTTTGTATCGTGGTAAGGATTCTTTTTCCAGCAAGGCGACTTTTACCCCATGCTTAGCCAGATGGAGAGCCGCAGACGCACCAGCCGGTCCACTTCCCACAACAATGACATCATATTTCATAGTAGAAAACCAGAATGGAGGCCTTTCCGTTTATATGCAGCTTCTTTGAATTCATTGATCTAACAAGATATTCAATGGCAAAGGAGAACAGGACATTTGAGCTGCATTGGAGAAAAAAACGGTAAGCTGACGTTAAAATACTTCATCCTCAGGATTATGCACCTCTCCTATTCGCTTGAGGGTGGGTAAAGGTAAGTGCTCGTAGAGAGGCCGCAGTTCCGCATTCGTCTCTTCCAGAGCCATCTGATACAGGCTACGACCCTGCGTGTCGCACTCTACCAGAAAGGGGCCAAAATCCTGTACCTGAAAAACCCATAGCGCCTGTGCGATGCCCAGCTCTTCGAGCCAATAGACGTTTTGGACTCCTTTGACCCCTCGGCCATATTGTGCACCAATACCGTAACCCACCGTATTCAGAAATACTCCACCCAGCCGTTTAAAGGCGGTCTGGTAGACCTGGGTGGACATGCCTCCTTTTCCGATGACGACCCGCACTCCATATTGCTCCATGAGCATAGGGACATGCTTCTCAAAACGAAAGCTTGCGGTGGCGGTTACTGCAGAGACTTCCCACTTTGCAGGAGCGATCTCTTTTACTGCAGGAGAGCAGTGAAAAGTCACATTCGTCAAGGTAGCAATATCGACAGGTGGGGGAGTTTTTTCCTCGAACAGTTTCTTGTAAAGACCGATACGTCCAGTGAAGACGAGGCCATCAAGATAAACGATATCTCCAAGTTTGAGTTGAGCTAATGCCTCTGCAGAGACCGGTGTAGTGAGACGATGCTCATCCATGGTCAGATCTTCCGTACTCTTCATAGTGTTCTCGCTTTCTCTTCCAAGGGAGAAGTCCAGTTCACAAAAAGACTTCAGAATAGATTGTCTTAACTTATCGTGTCCCGCCGGTAGTAGGGGGTAAACCACCTGGGATCTTCCCGGTATTCCACTTCGCCATGCGGATAAATCCGCGCTGTGGCTCGCCGCAGAGCAAAGCATTGATGGTGAATGGCGACCGGCATTCCCCCGGTGTGGGTATATGCCACCTCGATGTGACAATCCATGACCGCACCTTCTCCTTTGAATCCCATAGCGCTTAAGCTAGACCGTTTGCCGAGATTGATAAGCTCTTCCTCCAGTTTGGCAATTAGCGGATCGGGATTTCGATCACCGACCACTCGCAAACATGCAGCTTCCTTTGCCAGCCGCACACAGACATCTTTGGTGCCGCCGATGCCAATACCGACAATGGCCGGCTGGCAAGAGAGGCCGCGTTTGAAAAATTCGCTGATAACATCCAGATAAAACCGCTTGATCCCATCAATCCCATCTCCGGGAAAGAGCATTCGGTAATCACCTCCAAAGAGTCCACCCTTCTGAAAACAGGTAAGTTCAAGCCAGTCGACATCTGGTTCCCAGGAATAGTCCACAGTGGGAGCATGGATACCCACATTATTGTTATGATCTTTACGAGTAAGCGGATGTACCCGGTTTGGTCGTAAGGGAATAGATTTGGTAGCCTCCGCAGTTCCCTGACGGATGGCCCGCTCCAGAGCCACAAAACCCCCTTCGATCCGTGCCTCATTCCCTACCTTTGCGTAGAATCGGGGTAAACCGGTGTCTGCACACATTGGACGTTGATCTGCTTCGGCTACCTCGTAGTTCTGCACAATTTGGAGGAGGACAAATTTGGAAAGTTTATGAGTCTCTCGCTCGGCTAAAGAACGGATGTTCTTTTTTACATCACTCGGAATGGCAATGGCTGCTCTCCGATTTAATTCTACAGCAACCTCACGGATAAGTTCACTACTGATCACTGTTTCCGTAATAGGCATCTCGATCTCCTCCTCACTTCTCTCTGAGAGAGAAAAGAACTCTCAAGTTATACACCGGGGGCATGTCCCCGGAGGATGGATGACAGAAAATTCTGAGTACCCTTGGCTATGGCACGGCGTTTAAGTCCTTGAATGGCGGTTGCCGGACTGATGCCTTTTGGGCATGCTTCGGTACAGTTGAATTGAGAATGGCAACGCCAGATACCATGTTCGTCGGCTACCTCTCTCAGGCGTTTCTCGTGGGCACTATCCCGACTGTCGCAGATAAGGGTCCAAGCGCGATTCAGTGCTGCCGGACCCAGATAGAGAGGGTCATGTCCGACAAGACTACAGGAGGCATAACAGATCCCACAGGTGATGCACTCGACAAAGGGCTCGATGTTCTCTCGCTCGTGACTCTCCGGTGCAATGGCTGCAGGAGCAGACGACGCTGTATCAGTAGGCTCTATCCATCCGCGGGCGCGCTTCATCTTTTCTAGAAAAGGTACCATATCCACGACGAGGTCCCGGATGACCGGAAAGTGAGAAAGTGGTTCAAGAGTAATCGTTTTCCCAAACTGCTCGAGACGGGTCCGGCAAGCCCATCGTGCCCGTCCATTCACCCGCAGCGCACAGGTTCCACACATTCCTACCCGACAGGAGTATCGAAATCCAAGCGTGACATCCTGCTCGTTCTGTAAGACCACCAGAGCATCCAGAATGGTCATCCGTGGTCGGATGCGGAGGACATGCTGGCTGAAATACTCATGAGGATCATCCGCTCCTTTGCCACGCCGGATACGGATAATCATCTCACCGCCACTTTTGCTGGTCGTCCGGGGAGATTCCTGGATTCCGGTAGAGTTTCTCTGCTGCTTCATGTTCAGATAAACCCCCATAACACCTTTCGACCATAAGCCAGAATCAGGAACAGGGCTATACCTGCCATGATGAGGGCCCACAAGAGCTTTCGCTGATGGTGTGCCGGGAATCCAAAATCCGTCAGGATGACCTTGAGACCGTGCATGCCATGCCAAATCACCAGCAGCAGGACGGTAAGTCGTAACCAGCTAATATAAGGATTAAGCACATGGATAGGGAATAAGACAATGAGTACCAGAGCAGAAATCCGCTGGAGCACCCACGCCCACATGCCTGGATACATCGACTTCCAGGAAGTAAATTCCCAAAAGGGGGGCCGCATCGTCGGGCGAGACGGTGGTGTGGATTCCATTTTACCTCCTCGGTTCCATCTGAGCAGACTCAGGGACCGTCATCCCGGCAGAGAGACCATGTTCAGGCTTCAAACGGGTAAACCGAACTGGTCGGCGTTCGATCTGAGGTTTCCCGTCTTCCAACCGTATAAAGATGTTATATAAACCCTCTGGCTTCGTTTCCGGAAAATCATCCCGATAATGACTCCCCCGACTCTCATCCCGTTCGAGGGCGCTGCGCGTAATGATCTCGGCTACGGTCAGTTGATTGCGTAAGTCTAAGACATGTTGCCAGGCGAGATTGTAGGCTTGGTCACCAGTTCCGCGAGCCTCTGCTCCCTGCTCTTTCAGATGGCAAATTTCCTGGAGAGCCTTCTCCAGGGTTGTGCGGTGCCGTCGGAGCCCGACCTTTGTCCACATCAGTTCTTTGAGAGCTGCCCGAAGGGGATAAGGGGAAAGCCCTTTTCCCAGGGCATCTAGCACACGGTTTTGCGCCATCTGCACTACTTCCCGGTCAAAAGGAAAGAGGGGAGTCTGTACCGCTTCTTGACACATGACTGTGCCGGCAATCTCTCCAAAGACTGTCGAATTTGCCACGCCATTTCCACCAAGGCGATTGGCTCCATGGGTTCCACCAGCATCTTCCCCTGCTGCAAAGAGACCGGGGATACTGGTCCGGCACTCTACATCGATTTTGACCCCTCCCATCATATAATGCGCAGTAGGGCTCACCTCAACCGGTTTGTTTGTGAGGTCATACCCCAGATCAGCGCATCGCTCTACCATACCTTTGAAGTGCTTCCGTACAAAATCAGCTCCGAGATGGCTCACATCGATATAGACCCCGCCACGTGGCGTGCCCCGTCCTTCCAGAATCTCGGTATAGGCAGCACGGCTTACCAGATCACGAGTAGATCGCTCCATACGCTTCGGATCATACCGTTCCATAAAACGTTCACCGAGGGCATTGAGTAAATAGCCACCGGCCCCTCGTAGTCCCTCTTCGAGAAGTGTACCGGTAATTTGCAGACCTTCTCCAGTCAAAATACCGGTCGGGTGGAACTGGACCATTTCCATATCACAAAACTCTGCTCCGGCTTCCCAGGCCAGAGCCATCCCGTCGGTGGAAAGTTCTTGTGCACAGGCGGAGATCTTGTAAAGGGTCGGACCGCCACCGGTGGCGAGGAGGGTACACTTGGCATTGACCGCAAGAAACTCACCAGTACGAATATTCAGCAGCAAAGCTCCTACGATCCGTCGTTGACCACCCTGTGCTGGAAGCAGGGCGACAGCCCGATGTTCTTCCAAGAAGCGGAGCCCTCGCCGCACGAGCTGTTCAGAGATACGATTGGTCAACTCAATGCCGGTCAGGTCACCTTTATGGACGGTACGGTCAAAGCTTTGACCGGCGAAGGCTTTTTGATGAATGGTTCCATCCGGGTTGCGGTCAAAAAAACACCCGCAGACCGTTTCCAGACGTCGGATACAGTCTGGAGCCCGACTCACCAGGGTCCAGGCCAGTTCTTGATCGTTAATCCAGGCTCCCCCTTTCACCGTATCATAAAAATGTTTTTCGATTGAATCACTTGGATTGAGTACAACATTATACCCACCCTGGACCATCCGTGTGCATCCGCTCTTCCCACAGAGCCCCTTGACCGCGAGGAGCATGTCCACTTGTGGGTCGTACTCATAGGCCGCAAGCGCTGCCATGAGCCCAGCCCCCCCTGAACCCAGGATAAGAATGTCCGTTTTCCATATCTGCAAAGTGGTTCTCCCTCAGAAGGTTAAAGGAGATATATCCTCTCCTCAAGCATCCTGTCCCCGCTGATCCTGTGCAGAGGAAAGTGGTCAGTATATCCAGTATTCCTTCATGCCCAGAGAGAAAGGGTTTACACGTTCTTGCGGTCATAATATAGGTGAAAGGTATCCCTCTGTCAAGATAAGGATGAATATGAACCTGTTTCAGCCAAGAAGTATCCACTCTCTCCAGTCCTGAGCAAAGTGTGGGTTCATCAAACTGGGGCTGGACTCTACTTTTTTAGAAGAGGCCGGTGATATGGTCAGGATAGCCTTTCCACCACAGGGAGAGAGGTGGCGTAAATCTCTTTCGTTGATTTCGCGGCGGCTGGCATGATATGCTGTTTTCTATGATATGGATACACAAGAGAGGATACTGATCAGAAAGAAAGGAATATCAGAATGAAGCTTGGTTTTTCTCTTCCCACGGCTGGGGCATGGGCTACGCCTGAAAATCAAATCCTGGTGGCTCAACGAGCAGAAGCGCTTGGTTATAACTCTCTGTGGGTTTTTCAACGGCTGCTTTATGCTCTCGAGCCCCAGAATGACTATCCTCCACTTCCTGGTCAACCCTGGCCACAATCTTTTGCGCATGTCCTTGATCCTATAACCACCCTGGCTTATATTGCAGGAATCACCCAGCGGATTCGTCTTGGGACAAGTGTGCTGATCATGCCCTATTATTCACCGGTTATGCTGGCCAAGCAGCTTGCTACTCTCGATCTCTTCTCCCGAGGACGTCTTGATGTCGGACTCGGCACAGGCTGGTCTATGGATGAGTACGAAGCGTCGGGAGTTCCTTTCGTCCAGCGCGGGAAGCGGGTGGATGAGTTTCTCCACTGTCTGAAGATGATTTGGACACAGGAGGTGGTCGAGTTTCAGGGGGAGTTTTACCGGATCCCAAAGGCGAAGATCGCCCCAAAACCTCTTCAGAGACCGCATCCCCCTATCACCATTGGAGGCTATGGGGGCCCCACCATTATCCGGCGTGCAGTGACTCTTGGCGATGGCTTCAACGGCGGGAATGTACCTATGGATCAGGTTGTACCACTCGTCAAACAGATACGTGAGGCTGCACTCCAGATAGGCCGGGACCCAGATACGCTCCAGATTGTCTGCCGGGGCACGTTTGTGCTCTACTCAACTCCACAGGGAAAAAATCGACGCCCACTCTGGGGAAGCGTAGAGGAGATTCGGGAAGATGTAGCTCGTTACGCCGAAGCTGGACTTACCGAACTCTTTCTCGAGGGTAATTTTGATCCCCGTGGAGCAGACCTCGAACGTGCCCTGGAGGTGATGGAAGCGCTTGCTCCTGGTGGAGAGCGTATTTAACGAAACATGGCCGGATCGACTTCCATCTCGACCAGAGTGATTTTATCTACAGAGAGTCCGGCCCGTTTGGCATGCTCCAGAAGCGCTTCCGGGTTTGGAGCCTCGTACTCGCAGTAAGTTTTCCCTTCGGATTCAGAGATATAGCTTTTGATCCAGACTACGCCGGGTATGCTGTCTGCCACTTTGAGCGACAACCGGGCAAGAGCTTCTAATTCTTCAGGTGACATCTGGGTCATTGTGCGTTCTATAATGTAGCGTGGCACAGGGTTTATCCTCCCTTCTCCTGATGGTTTTGGGATCCGGGCATATCTTCCTCTACCCTCTGGAGTTGATCTTGTAGTTGCAGGCAAGCCTCACGCAACTGGGTATCTGTACAGGCTTCTGCAAGGGCTAAAGCCGCTGCTATACACCTCTGAGCCTGCAGATAGTTAGCCTGAGAACTGTATACCGTGGCCAGAGCATGTAGCATCCAGCCTTCTCCTCTTTGATCACCTATTTTCCGCCGAATATCAAGCGAGAGTTGATAATGGTAGAGGGCTTGCGGGTAATCGCCTTGGTCACGATAGACATCTCCAAGGATAGCGAAGCTATGCCCTTCTAGTAAAGGCTGTCCGGCCTGCCGAGTCATTGTTACGGCTTCCTGTAACCGTATAAGTGCCTCGTCATATCGCCCTAAATTGCGCAATGTTACACCTATGCTGTTCAGCATTAGCCCCACCTGCGCTGTCTTACCGAGTGAACGATAGATCTGCAGGGCTTCCCCATAATGCTGGAGTGCATCGAGGTATGCAGTCTGATGCCATTCGATGATGCCTATGGTATTTAAGAGAGCACCCTGTTTCTCGTATTCCCCCTGTTCCTTGGCAAGCAAAAGTGCTTCCTGAAAATAGTGTAGTGCCTGATCGAGATCATGGAGATGATGACGGGCCAGCTTTCCCATCTGTTGAAGGGCTTGCAATTCACCAGGTGGATTCGAGACCTGTTGCCAGCATGTTCGGGCTTTGCCCCAGGCAGACAACGCTTTTGGATAATCTTCCAGTGACTGCTCGTAGATTGCGGCGATCTTTTCCCATACTGCTGCTTCATTTTCAGGTTCTCCCAGCTCGGCAAAGACGGTTGTGCTCTCCAGAAGATAGGGTAGAGCTTCCTGGGGAGCTTTCAAGGCCAGCAACAGCTCTCCCAAAGTGCGCAAGGTGTGGACCAGGCCCTGTCCATATTGAATCTCGCGCGTCATCTGGACTACGTCTTTATACAGGCGGATGCTTTCCTGGGTCTTCCCCTGTTCCCAGTAGATGTGTGCAATAGCCGTCAGGGTAAAAGTCTGCCCGAGGAGATTCCGATTGTGCACATGCAGATCGTAGGCTCGCTGATAATACTCCAGAGCCTGATCATGAGCCCCTAGGTGCCGATAAACATTTGCTATATTGTACAGTACCGGCCCAATTTTGCTGGTGTTGTGCATCATTTCATAGAGCTGCAGCGCTTCTTCAAGATAATGCAGCGCTTGTTCATAGTCCCCAAGATTTCGCAATACCGCTCCCAAGTTGGTCAAGTCCAGCGCACATGCTGTTGCATCACCATATTGCCGATCAATGGCCAGGGCAGCCTCACTGTAGGCGCGGGACTCTTCGTACTTGCCTTGATGCCAGCGGAGAAATCCCATACTGCGTAAGACACTACTTTCTCCAGCTTTGTCTGACAAAGTTTGTCTTAGTGTAAGTGCTTGTGAGAGGGACTGTTCCGCTTCGGCAAAACGGCTGAGTTGGGTGAAGAGTTCCCCCTGTCGGACATAGACCTCGGCCAAGCGAACCAGATCCTCTGTGGCCTGTAAGAGCCCAAGAAGCTGATCGATGATCGCCTGTTGTCGTTCTCGCCATCCTAAGGTCTCGTAAAGACGTTCCTGCTGAAGTAAAATATCAATGAGAGTCTCCTCCTGCATAGTGTGGTCCGACGGGAGACGCTGGAGAGAGTCCTGGACCTGTTCGAGCAAGGCGGCTGCTTCACGAAATTGGCAGAGCTTTGTCGCTTTTTCTGCTGCTTGGCGACCATAGTGCACCGCTTTTTCCCATCGCTCTGCCAGACGGAAATGATGATAGAGCAGATTGACTTGCTCATCCAGTCGATCCGGATAAAACTCTTCCAGGGCTGTACCTACTTGTCCATGGAGGGCTCTCCGACGTTGCAGCAGCAGGGTTTCGTAAGCTACTTCCTGGATTAACACATGCTTAAAAAGATACTCTGCTTCGGGAAGAATCTGGGTTTGCTGGATCATTTCCAGAGCTTTTAAGGTTTCCAAAGTATGGGCAAGCGGTATCTGCCCGGTATAAAGATGCTCCAAAATTCGCTGTCTGAAGGTTCGGCCAATGACAGACGCCAGGCGCACCGTCTCTCTGGTAGCAGCATCCAACTGGTCAATTCTGGTGCGGATGATCGCCTGCACCGTATCTGGAAGAACCAGCGTATCTAATTGCTGGGTCAAAACCGCCTGTCTCTTTTGACTCACGATAATCCCCGTTTCCTGCAACGAGTGACATACCTCTTCAATAAAGAAGGGATTTCCACCGGTACGTTCCTGGATCAAGCCTCCTAGTCCCGATGGCAGATGATCTACGTGCAGGACTGCCTGAATAAGCTGTTCGGTCTGTAATACATCGAGGGGATGCAAATTGAGGGTGGTTTGATAGCTGAGATTCCCCCAGTGCGGTGTATATTCCGGACGATAAGTCACTATGATCATCACAGGATGCGGGGCAATAATCCGGAGCAGGTAGTGTAAGAAAGCAACCGAGGCTTCATCGGCCCAATGCCAATCTTCAAGCATTAATACGGTCGGCTGCTGTTGGGTCTGCAAGCAGAAGAGTGCGGCCAGGGCTTCATGCAAGATATGTTGCAGGTCTTGCCCCTCCAGGGGTGAAGGGAGGGGTAGGGTATGAGGGATGGAGAGTAAAGAGAGATACAGAGGAAGGTATTGCTCTAAGACTGGACTGATCGCCGTAATATTGGCCATCGCTTTTTGCAAGAGCTCTGCAGACGAATCTTCTTCGCGCAAATCGAGTCTTTGTCGCAAAACCTCCAGGAAAGGCAAAAAGCTGCTGACATTTCCATACGATTGACATCGTCCCTGCAGCACTAGAATCTTCTGAGTTATAAGGCTTCGCCTAAACTCATAGAGTAGACGACTCTTCCCTACCCCTGCTTCTCCCATCACTGAGACAAATTGCCCTTGCCCGGCCTGTACTTTGTCCAGACAGGTATGTAGTATGGTTAATTCTCTCTCGCGTCCGGTATAAGGAGTTAATCCCCGATGAGCTGCTGCTTCAAAGCGACTCTGAATCTGTGTTTCCCCAATAACCTGATAAGGGGTCAGGGGACTCGCCTTGCCTTTCATAACCAGAGGAGAAAGTGGTTTGGTTTCAAAGTAGGGAGCGATCAATTGCTGGACCTCTGGACTGACCAGAATCGTATCTGCTTCCGCCTGTGCTTTCAGTCGTGCACCGGTATTCACCGTATCGCCGATGATGCCATACCGACCTTCTCGATCATCTCGTTGGGTAATCACGATCAAACCGGTGTGAATACCAGTATGCATTCTGAGAGGTTGTCGCAGATGCCCTTCTACCTGCGGACTGAGCTGACGTACCAGGGTATGGAGCTCCAGAGCAGCTCTCACCGCACGTACAGGATCATCTTCATGAGCGGTAGGAATGCCAAAAAGAGCCAGAACTTCATCTCCAACAAACTGATTGACAATCCCACCATGATGCTCAACTATGCGCACAGCTCCGTTCTTCAAGCCGGTCATGAGGGCTTCCACTTCTTCTGGATCCAGCACCTCATTCATCGCCGTGTAACCAGTCAGATCGGAGAACATTACCGTTGCTGGTCGTCTTTCTCCTGCTGGAACAGCGGAGAAGGAAGGGGTGATCTGAGGAGGCCTTTGTACAGAGCTTGGGAAAGGATGCCCGCATTGATGGCAAAACTTGTTGGTCAAGGGATTCTTCGTCCCACAGTGTGTACAGAGGCGCTCGAGTTTTGCTCCACATTCTCCGCAAAATTTCGCGCCTTCTGGATTCTCGTGATGACACGCAGGACAACGCATAACAGCTCTCTGTCAGTTTTGGCTACTCTCTATCAGGTCACAAAAACTCTAGCATCCTCCTGGACAAAAGTCAAGTTGACTTTCTATGCATTGCTCATTACAATGCCGCTTAGAGGTTGTTGGAATCTGAGGATATCGAGGATTGCGGGGGACACTGTCGAGGATTGCGAAACTGCCCAGCACCAAGAACTGTCCAGAATCGAAGAGAGAGGATCGAGGATGGCGGCGAGCAGTCGCTATCTTCATAATACTTGATCCTCGATTTATACTGAGGAAAGGAGAAAAAGTATGGATAGAAACGATATCACATGGCGTGGGATATTTGCGGTACTCGTCACGCCGTTTTCTGAAAAGGGAGACATCGATAAAGCTAAACTGCGGGCCCTGGTTTCGACAGTGATCGAGGAAGGGGTACATGGGATTATCATGAACGGGAGTACCGGTGAATTTTATACCATGACCCCTTCAGAAATGGCTGTGGTTCTTCAAGAGGCAATCGATGAGGCTAAAGGGCAGGTTCCTGTTCTTTCTGGGACCTCGTCCAGCTCCACAGCCGTGGCTATTGAATTAGGGAAAATGGCTGCTGATCTCGGAGCAGATGGAGTCATGATGCTACCACCGTATTACGCTTTACCCAACGAACGAGAAATTCTGCATCACTATGAGACCTTTGCCCAGGCTGTCTCTCTTCCTATTATGCTGTACAATGGGCCACGTCGTACCGGGGTGTTTCTGACCCCTTCCCTGGTCGAACGCTTGGCAGACATCGACTGGGTAGTTGCGATCAAAGACAGTGCACACGATTTCCATCAACTCTCGCTTCTTATGCGTGCTGTGGGGCACCGGATACGAATTATGGCCGGATATGAGACCTTGCTTCTTCCGCTGCATGCCCTGGGTGGGGATGGAGTAGTGGCGATGTCGCCACAGATTCTTCCGGGTGTAGCTACCCAGCTCTGGAATGCGCTGGAAAAAGGGGATATCAAGCGTAGCCGTGAGCTCCATATGGTAATGGTTCGGCTCTATGATGCATTCAAGATTGGTAACTACTATTCGGCAATCAAAGAAGCGATGAATCTGATGGGCAGACCAGGTGGGTTCCCTCGTCCTCCCCTGTTGCCACTGACATCTAACGAACGGGAGCAGGTGGTGGCAATCCTGAAAGAGTTAAAAGAGGTCGTGGGACCGGACGCACCCTAACCCTGCAGAATTTTTTATCGAGTGACGGAATGCGGGAGGTTGATCGAGAAATTGTAGCCCAATATGCCAATTGCAGGGTCCAAAATGCGGATAACAAACGGCTTCCCCTGCGCTACGCTTCGGGATTTCGGATAGGTAACACCTCGGTTTGAAGACGATTAGTGGTCTTGAGGGATGAGGTGGGAAAAGAGAACTGGTATGAATGATAGGAGATATCAATGCACCCTACTGCACGGAGAGAACGGTATCGTCAAGTGTTAAATGGAACGGAAAGCATCCTGGTTCCGGGAGTCTTTAATGCTGTTTCGGCACGTATTGCTGAGGAAGTGGGCTTCCAGATCACCCTTATGCCAGGATCGGCAGCCGCGGCAACATTACTGGCAAGTCCTGATCTGGTCCTGCTCACGCTGAGTGAATTTGCCGATCTAGCCCAGCATATTGTGCAGGCCACCTCGCTGAGCCTGATGGTCGATGCGGATCATGGGTATGGAAACGCACTCGGGGTTATGCGCACGGTTCAGGCTTTAGAATCAGCAGGTGTGTCAGCTCTGACACTAGAGGATGCAGTCCTTCCCCAGGCCTTTGGGAGTGGCGGGGCCGAAGGCCTCATCCCGATTGCTGAGATGCAAGGGAAACTCCGTGCAGCATTGGCAGCGCGGGAGGATCCAGCTTTTGTTATTATCGCACGGACTAATGCGTTGCGGAGTCAGGGAATGCAAGCGGCTATCGAACGAGCCAGGGCTTACGAGGATACCGGTGTGGATGCCATTCTGGTAGTCGGATTGAGTCAACCAGAGGAGTTTCAGGCAATTCGGGAAGCAGTGTCTCTACCCCTCTTGAGTGGTGGAATCTCTGTAAAACCGGGTCAATCTCTGAGACTCGATTTTTTCCAGGAACAGGGATACCGGATGGTCCTGGTCCCTCATTTGGCTATACGGGTGGCCACTCAGGCGATCTATGAGGCACTGGAACAGCTCAAACAGTCCAGAGATCTGGGAGCCTCTGCTGAGCGTATGATGAAACCGGAGCTCACGAATCGTTTACTCCGGAAGTCCTATTATGATGATCTGATCAAGCGGTTTCTCTCATGAGAACACGAGTAAGGCCAGGGAGCATCTCTCCATCTTCACGACCCGGGTCAAACAGGAGGTACAAGGCTCCAGACGGTCGTCAGGAGCTTCAGTCTCTCTTTACAGCGATTCGTGAACGCTTTAGAACTGTACGCCGGGTTTTTCCCTTTGGCCCGCACCGTATTCGTATGGTATGTATTGCTGATCCCGACTCTCTTCTCGATCAGATTTCGGCAGAGGAATACCAGCAGGATGAACGTCTCCCTTACTGGGCCGAGCTATGGCCGTCTGCCCTTGCGCTGGCACGTTATGTCTGGCAACGGGCAGAGGTGGGGAATCAAACGGTGCTGGAATTGGGCTGTGGACTGGGACTCCCTGGTCTTGTTGCCGCTAAAAAGGGGGGACGAGTGACCTTGACGGATTATGAACCGGATGCTTTACTCTTTGCTCGATACCATGCCGTACTTAACGGCTGTGGGGATATACGCTGCCAGTTACTCGATTGGCGAGCCCCAACTCTGCAGGAGACTTTTTCCTGGGTTCTCGCCTCCGATGTCCTGTACGAGAAACAAAATGTCCCGCTCCTCTTCTCCTGTCTTCAACAGTTTTTGAAACCAGATGGGAGGTTTGTCTTGGCCGATCCACACCGCCCGGCAGCGGAAGGATTTTTCCGTCTGATGGCTCGCGAGGGATACCGGTTACGACGCACCATTCAGCCGGTCACTGTGCATAAAAATCTCCATATGATTAGCATTTATGAATTTAGCAATCCAGAGGTGACATTTAGATAGTCTAAAAGAAATGACGAAAGGACTTTTCTGCGTTTTGCTCTCCCAATAGAGTGCAGGGCAATTATACTGTCACCCTGGGTCAGGAGGACAAGAAGGGCGATCCTTGCTCCGAGTTGGCTGATAAGGGATAAGAAGAAAAGGAGAGAAGGGGGATGATGGGAAGACTATGGCCAGAAAAACAGAGGTGATCGTTATCGGGGGGGGAGTCATTGGATGTACTATCGCTTACTCCCTGGCCAAGGAACAGGTCAAGGTGACTCTGATAGAGCGAGACACCATAGGAAGCGAGGCGTCTGGTGCGGCAGCAGGAGTGTTAACCGCACGGGGAACTGAGGAGAGCCAGAACCCCTTAACGCTCCTGCGATTGGCGAGTCATGCCCTTTTTGCGCCACTGGCGCAAGAGCTGCAAGAGGTCACCGGAATTGATATTGCTTATGAGCGTAGCGGCTCACTCCATCTCTTCTTTACGGAAGAGGAAGTGCAAAAAGGATGGGAAAGATATCAGCGCTATCGGGAGCATGGACTCGCTCTGGAATGGCTCTCTCCGGGAGAAATCCAGGAGAGAGAACCCCTGGTTTCTCCTCTGGTGCAAGGGGCTCTTTTCTATCCTGACGATCATCGGGTGGATAATGGACAACTGCTCCATGCGCTGAGTAGAGGAGCGACGCATTATGGTGCAACCATCCTGTTAGGCACGCCAGTGACTGGCCTGCTTTGTGCAGGAGGAAAGATTCAGGGGGTAGAGAGGGGTGGGGAAAAGATCTGGGGAGAAAAGGTTATCATTGCTGCGGGATGCTGGTCTTCTCAACTACTTCCTGAATCAGTTACCCCATGTCCGCTTTTCCCTGTACGGGGAGAAATGCTCCAGACAACCCTGCCTCCTCCTTCGCTCAAACATATTCTCATGGCCCAGGACCGTTACGTGGTGCCACGGCGTGGGGGAAAAATACTCATAGGGGCGACCAAAACCCGGGGGGAATGGTCTAAACAGGTGACGTTAGGTGGGCTGGAAGAATTAACCAGCCTAGCTCTCCAGGTTGTACCCATGTTGCGTGATTTCCCACTGCAACAGACCTGGGCAGGACTCCGCCCCTGTACTAAAGATCGTTTCCCTTTTCTGGGTCCTCATCCAGAGATAGAGGGATTATTTCTCGCTACGGGACACTATCGGAGTGGGATTCTCCTGGCCCCTATTACTGGTCGGCTATTGACCGATCTCCTTTTGCGCAATCAGACAACTTTCTCTCTCGAACCTTTTCGTATTGGAAGAGCTAAACGTCCAAGGAGAAATAGATGAAATGGTTTGGGCGAAGAAGTCAAGCCATACTGTTCCTGATGCTTTGGCTAGGTGGTTGTGGTGGTGGAAGATCCTGGCTTCCTTCCTGGTTTCCCTTTTTTGGAAAACCAGAACCCCCACCTCCTTCCAAATTTGAGCGCGTCTGGCAGGTGGTGGAGAGTCTTGCCCGAGAGCAAGAGTGGCCATTACAACGCTTTGAGCCACAGCAAGGGGTACTCCAGACAGACTGGATGCTCCTCAAGGACAGTTTTCAACAAGATACATTACCGAGGACAGAAGCCGACGCTTACAGCATCTGTCCTCCACCTACTCGAGGCCTTTTTTACCGAGGGAAGGAGATTCAAGTCATTATCAGAGTGCAATTAATAGAGAATATACGCGGAAGAATTCCTGTAAAAGTGGAGAGTCATTTTCGCACAACAGTCTATCTGGTAGGGAATCCTTTTCCATTGGGTCTGGTCGATTGTGCCTCGACTGGCGAGATTGAACACGCACTCGGTCAGGTCATTGAGCATCGCTTGGCGTCCCAGATTTAAACGTCTTGACCCTCTGTATTCATTCTTACCAAATCGCCGAACTACAAACCAAAACTTGAGAAGGGATTCCAGTGTGCGTTAGACCGCGAGGGCGATGTCTTGTATGGTGTTTCGTGACCGTCCTTATTTGCTCCAGTGCGAGTTGCCTCTTGATCCCACTATTTTGTGCTTAAGACCGGGAACGAGTTCGCAAGAATCCTGGCCAGAGAGGAGGATGAGCAGTGACCTTTGAAGAGATTCTCGATCAGGCCATTGCCATGCTCCAGCGCTGGGGCCGCTTGACCTAACGCACCCTCAAGCGGCAGGTTCATCTCGATGATGAGACTCTGGAAGACCTCAAGATTGAACTTATCATCGGTCAACGAGTGGCGGTTGATGAGGATGGTGCCGTATTAGTCTGGGCTGGTGAAGCCGGTGCACCAGCAGAGTCAACCCTTCCATATCGCAAGGAGCATACAGGAGGAAAGGGATGGAGACACTCCAACCCCGCTACAACAAAGAAGAATTTACTCGACGCGGTGATGAAATTTACGAACGTAATATCCGCCCACACGCTGGGACTGGTCATGAAGGCAAGTTTGTCGTGATCGACATTGAAACAGGGGCCTATGAAATAGATGCAGATGAGCTTGCGGCATCAGATCGATTGTTAGCACGTTACCCGAACGCGCAGATATGGGTGACACGCATAGACTCTCACTATGCTCGGCGGTTTGGTCCTCTGCACTGATTGATCGTCATATAATAACCGGTGTCATTACCACTTACCGTGAAGCGGTTATTCGTCTGAAGATCCGGGGCCCAGAGGGACAAGAGCAGGAAAGGGTGATAATACAGGCATTGTCGTCTTAAACCTCAGATGCAAGCATGAAGAGAAAACGATGAATTTCTTTGCAGTGACATTAACAATAATCCTGTGGCAGTGTAAAACGATGGCTGATGATACGACGCTTATCCTTCTCCATTTTTCTCTTCCAGGAACTCCCTGGCACTGAGTTTGCGTAGCTGTTTAGCCAACCAGTGTTTTCTATCTTCGAGCAGGGCATAAAAACAAGGAATAATGATCAGAGTGAGAATGGTAGCAAAAGCTAATCCCCAGACAATGGCAATCGCCATTGGAGACAGGAATTTGGCCTGTCCAGTGGCAAAGAAAGCCAGGGGAGACAAACCAGCAATGGTGGTTATTGAAGTGAGGAAGATAGGGCGAAAGCGGATCTTCGCCGCCTGCACAATGGCTTCATACAGCTCCACTCCTTCCTGTCGTAACGTATTAATGTAACTCACCAGCACCAGGGAGTCGTTCACCACCACACCAGATAAGGCGACCAGTCCAAGCAGAGAAAGGATACTCAAGTGCTTTCCCATGAGGATATGGCCGATAATCACTCCATCAATGGCAAAAGGGAGAGCAAAGAGCACCACGAAGGGCTGAAGAAAGGATTGAAAGAGGGAACCCAGAATAAAATAGATCAGCAACAAGGCCACCACAAAAGCTTTGATGAGCGAGAGAATCGACTCTTCCGCCTCTTTTCGCTCTCCCGCAATCTCTAAACGGTATCCTGGATATTGTTGGCTGAGATTGGCAAACTCCTTGCGTACTTTTTCGGTGATGGTCAGGGCATTGCCCTGCGTGCTATCTACATCAGCGAAGATGGTGATGGCCCGTTTTCGATCCCGGCGGGTTACTTTCGTATACCCTCGCTCTTCTTGCACCAGGGCCACTTCCTGGAGTGGGATCTTGAGACCACTCGGAGTCGTCAGTTTCAGTGCAGAGAGATCCATGATCCGTTGTCTTGCCTGTTCAGCAAATTTGACAATAATCGGAATATTTTCTTCACTGCGCTGAATGGTAGATGCTTCCACACCAGCAAAGCTGTTGCGCACCTGGCGAGCAATACTCTGGCTATCCAGCCCATAGCTTTTTGCCGTCTCCCGCACATAGACCTGGAGCTCTCTTTTCCCCAGGGTAAAATTATCGCGGATATCTTTTGTGCCAGGAAAACGCCGTAATCGCTCTTTGATCTGATCAGCAATAGTGGATAAGATCTGCAGATCCTCCCCTACGACATGAATTTCGATCGCTGGTCCTTGTGGGCCCGCTTCTGGCTTGAGAAAGAGAATTTTATTAATCCCGGGGACCTGGGTGACCTGCTCTCGTAACTGATTCATGATCTCATCACTTGTGCGCGTGCGTTCCTCTGGTTCGCTAAGCTCCACGATCAATTGCCCCAGATTACTCCCCCGTTCCGCCGTATTTATATCCAGAAAACTGATCCCCACATTGGTCACCAAAGATTTGCGCTCTTGGACCGGGAGCGCTAACACCAGTTTCTCCAGTTGGGCAGCAATCTCAGCAGTCTTTTCCAGGGGTGCTTCTGGAGAGGTTTGAAAATTGATAAAAAACTGACTACTCTCAAATGCCTCAAAGAGTGTAAAGGGAACACGGGTATAAGCAAAGGCAATTACAATCAGGGATATACTGAGGGCACAGGCCAGAGACACTTCTTTCCACTGCAGCACAAAGCGGAGGAAACGCTCATACACCTGTAATGTGTTCTCTTTCCAGGAAGGAACCGCTGCCTCAACCGTGTGGAGAATGCGTCGAGGCGAAAGAAAATCGGCAAGGTGTGAGGGAAGGATAAAAAAGGCTTCGAATAGAGAAGCCAGGAGGGCAAAGCTCACCACAATGGGTATCGCACTCATAAACTTCCCAAAGGTTCCAGTCATCAGCAACATAGGCAAAAAAGCGGCAATGGTGGTTGCTGTAGAGGCAATAACCGGGAGGAGGACCTCGCTGGTGCCTCGAATAGCAGCTTCTTTTGGTGATAACCCCGCTTCCACATGGCGATAGACATTTTCTGCAATGATGATGGCGTCGTCTACCAGCATGCCCAGTGCGATGATCAGACTAAACATGGAAAGCATGTTCAGCGAGATCCCATACCACTCCATCAGGACAAACGCGCCCATAAAGGCGACTGGAATGCCAAGGGCGGTCAGGAACGCAACCCGCCAGTTGAGGAAAACACAGAGGGTTACCAAAACCAAAAAGAGGCCGACGAGACCACTGCTTTTGAGAACCTGTAATCGGTTCTTAATATAGACTGAGAAATCATTGAAGACATCGATCTGTACCCCTGGAGGCAGGAGGGCGGCATAAGATTGAGCCCGCCGGCGTACTTCCTCAGCAATAGTGATGGCGTTTCCAGTCTTCTCCTTGGTTACCTGCAGATTGATCGCTCTTTGGCCATTGAACCGGCCCAGAGTAGTGGCTTCTTCAAAGCGATCGACAATCGTGGCGACCTGACCAAGCATCAGAGTATTCCCGTAGGGATCAGCGCGAAGAGCAATCCTTTCGAGTTCACGAATCTGTTCTACCTCACCGAGTGTGCGGACCAGCAGCTCAAGTCGTTCGGCCTTGATAGTCCCCCCTGGAACATTTAAATTATGGCGGGCCAGGGCGTCTTTGATCTCATCAAGGGTGAGCTGATAGCGTTCAAGAGCTTCTGGATGGACCTCCACCCAGATCTGTCGTTCTCGTATACCGAGAATCTCTACCCCGCTCACTCCTGGAATATCCAGCAGTTCTTCTTTCACATCCCAGGCAAGATCTTTCAAGGTTTGCTCTGCCACTGACCCGTATAAGGAAGCGGTAATGACCGGGAATACGGTTTTGAGTTCCTGTACTTTCGGATCTTCAGTATCCTCTGGAAAGTCATCGATGGTATCGATCTCAGACTGGATATCATTCAACGCCCGTACCAGGTCAGTATCTTTTTTCAGCTTCACAATGATGATCGACAAACCTTCCTGGGAGGTGGAGTGCATAGAATCGATACCCTCTACTCCCACAATGGCATCCTCGATCTTGATCGTCACCAGTTTCTCTACTTCTTCCGGTGAGGCCCCAGGATAGAGGGCCGTAATACGAATCGCTTCCAGAGCAAAGTCGGGAAAGATCTCCCGGGGCATGGTGAAGTAGACTCCCAGGCCAGCAATGAAAACAGTCACCGCGAGTAGATTTACCAGAACTGGATTCTGTGTCGAAAAGCGCGCTAGAAACATGCTATCTCAATCCCGGGGTGCAGTTGCCTGGAGGTCTTGGAGGGTAATAGGCGTGTCCTCAAGGAGCAGGTCGTACCCCTCGGTAATGAGCATATCTCCTGGCTGCAAGCCTTCTTGTATGATATATCCCTGCTCCAGATGAAGACCAGGAGTCACCTGTCGTTTGACTGCCCGCGTTCGCGTTTCATCGGCGAGATAGACAAAGTACTGTTCCCCTGAGCGCTGGAGGAGCTCGTCAGGCACAAGGATCGCCGCAGGGAAATGGTTGACGACGATATGCGCACGGGCAAACATTCCTGGAAGCAACTGGAAGCCGTCCTCCGTATTTTTCACTACAATCTCCAGGGGAAACATCCGGTTTCTGCTATCACCAGCTTTCCCAATATGGGCGACTTGACCGGTAAATTCCTTCTCCGGATAGGTATCCACGGACACCAGCACTTGTTGACCAGCGGTCACTAAGCCTATCTCATCGGAGGGAACATGCGTCAAAATTTTCACCTGGGAGAGGTCAATAATGGTGAACACATGCTCTCGAGCCCGTATCTGCTGGCCCAGATCGACCAGCTTTTCGGTGATAATGCCCTCAAAGGGAGCGCGAATAACTGTATTGCGTAACCGTTCTTCTGCCAGAGCCACCGCAGCCTCTGCTGCTGCAATATCAGCCTGGAGCACCTGAATAGATCCGGTTTCCATTTTTTCTACGGCCTGTTTTGCCCGCTGGAGTTCGGCTTTAGCCACCTCTAGCCGCTGCTTTGTCGCCTCATACTCCTGCTCAGACAGGATACCCCGCTTCCACAGCCGTTCCTTACGGGCAAAATCGGCTTGAGCCAGCTCCAGCTTTTCCCTGGCAATAGTCAGCAGCTCATTTTCCCGTTTGGCAGCAAGCACTTCTGCTTGATACAGAGCCTTTTGTCGCTGTAAGAGCGCTCGTTGCTTTTCTAGTTCTAACCGAAACATGGTCTCTTTGAGACGAGCAAGCTCTTCGCCTTTTTGTACCGCACTCCCTAGCTCGGTACGAGGAGAAAGAAAGGCGATTTCTCCTTCTACTTCCGCACTGATCAAACTCCGACGCAGCGGAACGACTGTACCAAACACCTTGATAAAGTACGTGACCGATTGCAACGTGACCGGTTTTGCACGCACCAGAACTGGTTGCGGGGCTTCTGGCAGAATCGTAGCCACTTCATCCCCGGTCTGCATGATCACATAGAGCACCACTGTTGTGCCTGCAATAATACCAAGAATCAGAAGAAGTGTAACTAAAGGTTTGGACATAGGATATACTTTCGAACCAATCACTCAGCAGTCCTATCAGCATTCAGGATTAAGCGGTTTCCTTTTACTATTGGCCAAATACCTCTTTCAGGAGATCGGTTACTCGGGCAGCAGGATTCGTACGAATCTTGCGTTCTTCTTCACCTACAACATAAAACAAGCCATCCAGGGCTTTCGTTACCACATACTCGTCAAGGTCAAAAGTTAACTCCTGGACAAACGGAATAGACTGATATGTGCCGACTAATTCTTTATATTGTATATTGTCGCGTCACCCCAACCTCATTCATCTTCTTTTTGACTACTGGACGAAACGCTACACTCAGTTGTTTGGAAGTCTTGGCTTTGAAATACTCTGTCGCGGCTGTCTCTCCACCGGTGAGGATATTTCGTGCATCCTCGAAACTCATCTCGGTGATTGCATTCCAGAAGATCTCTTTGGCCAATGGGGCAGCCTGTTCTGCAGCCCGGTTCATACTCAGCACAAATTCATCGATTTGTGGACCATAACCTATCATCCGCAGCCCCTGTTCCAAGGTCTGAAGTTGCTCAGGCATCAGGATCTTTATCACTTTGTGTTGAAAGTATCCACCAGGTCGTCCTGTGGAACGAACCGCATTCTCTGTGCCAATATGCAGCGCTTCTTTCAAACCGGCGACGATGTTATTATCACTCAGGTCAGCTGGTTGACTCACCCCCAACCCTTTGAGGATCTGATTAAGCTGCGCTGACGCGGGTAAGCAATATATGAACACCATTATGACTACAGTAAAGAGTCGAAGCATCATGGGAAAACCTCTCTTTTGCTTGTGGCTTTAGTTTAGTAAGGTAAAGTAAAATGCAAAGCCTCATTTCTCTTTTCTTATCATTCCACAAATAGAGAGGAGAGTCAAGGGGAGCTTCTCTGTCTGGATTTAGCATTGCATTATCCTCCCATCTGGCGTATACTGCGAACATGAAGGGAGGAGAAGGGATTCTGGCATGTGTTATCCCTGAAGTATCCTGTGACCGCGAATATCATGTACTGAGTGTCGTTTCATGACCCTCCTCGTTTTCTCCAGTGCGAGCAGCTTACTCTCTTGATCCCCTTACCTCATATGTAAGACAGAGAACGAGTCACCAATAATCCTTGCAAGAGGAGGTGATCAATGACCTTTGAAGAGATTCTCGATCAGGCGATTGCCATGCTCCAGCGTCGAGGCCGATTGACCTACCGTACCCTCAAGCGACAGTTCAATCTTGATAATGAGGCTCTGGAAGACCTCAAGATGGAACTTATCATCGGTCAACGAGTGGCGGCTGATGAGGATGGGACAGTCTTAATCTGGGTTGGCAGTGCTGGTCCATCAGCAGAGCCCACCTCTTCAGCTTCCCCGTCTGTGCAACAGCCTCCCACCCAGGAAGCCCCACCGACAGTAGTTAGCTCTCCACCATCTGAAATTCGTACCCCCGACGCCGAACGTCGCCAGCTCACCGTGCTCTTCTGTGATCTGGTCGAATCGACCAGACTGGCTGGCCAACTCGATCCGGAAGACCTACGTGAGGTGATTCGGGCCTATCAAGCGACCTGTGCGGAGGTGATCCAGCGCTTTGAGGGACATATCGCTCAGTATCTGGGAGATGGATTACTGGTCCAGCGACGGGGGCATATCGGAGAAGCCTTGCGTGCGCTAATTATCCAGGCCAGCTCCCACCAGCCGGTCGTCCTGGTGGTAGAAGATCTGCACTGGATCGATCCCCACTTAGAGGAGGTGATCCGGCTCTGGCTGGAAGGGATCGCGGCGGTTCCCCTGTTGATGCTCCTCACCTATCGGCCAGGATACTCCGCTCCGTTTGGCGACCAGACCTATTCCCGGATGCCGCTTCACCGGTTACCAGAAGCGCAGATGGAGGCCATGGTAGAAGGAGTGCTCCAGAGCGCTGATATACCTCCCACCGTACGGGAACTCATTACCCAGAAGGCCGAGGGGAATCCCCTGTTTATCGAGGAGCTGAGTAAAGCGCTGGTGGAGGAGGGCACGCTCCAACGGGTGAATGGAGGGTATCTGTTGACCCGTCCGTTGAGCGAAGTGGTGCTCCCCGGAACCATCCAGGGCGTGATCATGGCGAGGATTGATCGTCTCCCGGCAGCGGCCAAATCCGCCCTGCAGGTAGCCGCAGTGATTGGCCGGGAATTTCCCGCTCACCTGGTCGAACGGGTATCCGCCACAGGACAGGAGATGTCCCAGGTGCTGGACGAGCTGCGGGCAGTGGAGTTGATCTATGAGAAAACCCTCTATCCCGAACTGGTCTATCTATTCAAGCATGCCCTAACCCACGATGTCGCCTATGAGAGCCTCCTCCGGCAGCAACGCAAGACCCTCCATCGCCGGGTAGGAGCGGTGATTGAGGAGGTATATACCGAGCGTCTTCCCGAGTTTTATGAGGTGCTGACCCGGCACTATGTGCAGGGGGAGCTGTGGCCCAAAGCGATAGAATATCTCTTGAAGGCCGCCGACCAGGCCCGCGGCCGGTTTGCGTATCCTCAGGCCACACGATACTGTATCCAGGCCAGCGAGATCCTGGAGCAGCAGGGTGGGACGATTGCTGAGAAAGTGCAGGCTTTTGAGAAGCTGGGAGACCTGCAGAGTCTGCAAGGTTCTGTAGAACTGGCTAACCAGGCTTACGAGCGTGCCCTGGAGGTGGTGGACGAACCCACGACCAGACAGCGAATCCTGAACAAGCGGCATCGCCCGGGGATAGCGGTGCGCGATGGGATTAAGATCGCTTACTATGAGCATGGGAGTGGTGACCCCACCCTTCTGTTCATGCACCCCATCGTCTATGGTCTCCAATCATTCCAACCCGTGGTGGAGCTGCTCTGCCAGGAGTTTCGCATCGTTACGGTCGATCCCCGCGGGTAGGAGGCAGTGATCCTATGCCAGAAGTATACCTCATGAGTGATCATGTGGAGGATGCCCGCGCGGTAATCGAGGCCATTAGCAATCAGCCAGTGGTCTTTGTTGGGCTATCGAGAGCGGCAGCACTGGGGGTCAATGTTGCTGCCCATTATCCGCACCTCATACAGCAGCTTATTCTGCTTGGAGGCCGCCCCACCTCTCAGCATGCTCCATTTCCCCATCAAAGGGGATTTCGAATGGAGACAACAGCTCGTACCTCTCATCCATGCTGGGGAGTATGAGCAGGTAATACACAGGCTGGCGTCAGTGGCATGCGCACCGGAACCAGGGTTACGAAACCGGATTGAGGGGTTTGTACAGGCAACGAGGGAGATGCCGCGAGCAGTCATTCGGAATTTCATTCTCGCTTATGCCGATAATCCAGATTTTGATGATCCTGGACTCGATTTGCGGCCGTTACTTCCAACTCTGCAATTACCCACTCTGGTCCTGCATGGAGAAGAGGATCGTCTAGCATCGGTGGAGGGGGGGGAGGAGGCTATCCACTACGTGGGAGCGCAGCACGTCGGTCATCCGATCATGGGAGAGAGTGGGCATCACGGTGCGGACGATGCGGCAGGCCGAGTGTTGCCGGTCAAACAGGAGCAATCCAACCACATAGCCGACCATCAGACCGACTACCGTTATCGAAGACGTCCCGGTAGAATCGACCACCGGTTGGAGCAGCTTGACGGCTTCAAAGAGCAGAGGAAACGCGGCACTGCTGCAGACGATTTTCTGTTGACTTTCCTGCGGGAGATCCTGTATGTTCATCGCGATCCTCCTTTCCGAGAGGGGAGCTACCTTCTGACCATACTTCTGATGAAGATAGCCCAAAAACCTCTCAGGACAAGGAGGATCTTCTTTTTGCAGTGCGAAACCCTTCTCCCTCAACCCATTCACTCAAAATGCGTAACCCCTGAATAATTTAGGATGGAGGGACTTCTCTGGAAAACCGGGTTACCCGAACTTTTACCTGTAAAGTCTCCTTGCCACCACCTCGGCGTAATCCTTTGACGGGTGGCACATCATCATAATCCCGGCCATGCCCGATTTTGACGTAGGATTCTGTTACTTCCGTACCGTTAGTCGGATCAAAACCCATCCATCCACTTCCTGGAATGTATACCTCGACCCAGGCATGGGAGGCCTCTGCCCCCAGGGCATCAGTTATGCCGGTGTAGAGATAGCCACTGACATAGCGTGCTGGAATGCCCATTGAGCGACACAATGCTAACATCGCATGGGCATAATCTTGACAGACTCCTGTCTTGGCCCGGACAAATTCTAAGAGTGGCGTATCAATGTGAGTGGAATGAGGTTGATAGGTAAAATAACCCTGGAGATACCGTGTTAATGTGCCTAGATACTCATTGAGGTTATCATGCGATCTCAGGGGTTGGACACCAAGTTCGGAGAGCCAGTTATAGTGAAGAGGAACGCGAGGGGTGGGAGCCAGATATTCAAAAAAACGGGCATGTATATCAGGGAGACTTGTCGCGAATACGGGCAAGGGATTGGGGACGGGGTAGGTCACTACCTGGGCATGGGTTTCAATATAAAGCTGTTGATGCGCTTGGGCAACATGAAATTGATGCACCCGGTTGCCATAGTAGTCGATATGACTTCGCACGGGAACGTCTGGGCTCACCGCCAGTTTAAAATCGAGGAGAGTCTGTCGATGATCTTCGACTGGAGAGAGGTGTAATTCATTAAAGGAATCCCAGGCGGGTTGGGGATAGAAATATTCGGTCACATGGATGATTTGTAGATACATAATTATCGCTAGCGCAGAACTGGAGCTTTGGCCGTATGATACAGAAAATAGGTAGCACTGATCACGTCTGAAAGCTGAGCAAGAGCTTGTAACAGATCTGCAATCCCGGGAGCACCTTTATCGAGAATCTGTCCTACATCAGACATATACTCGAGTTGAGCAGAAAGCCATCCTGCTTCACGCACAGGCTCCAGAGAGGTCCCTGCATTCAGTTGGGCGATGGCCTGTAATACCCGGTAGAGTGCAGCAATACTATAGCGCATACTCCGGGGAAAATGAGGATCCAACAGGAGAAATTCCGCAATGCGTCGCGATTCAAGGGCGGTATGGTATCTCTTCCGAAAGGCCTCGTAAGCACTCACCGATTTGAGTAAGGCCATCCCGCGATGATTCTCTAATCCTTGGACGATAGAGGGATATTCGATTCGACTTCGATACCGAACCTGCAGAAACCGCAATAAATTATCCGCTCGTTCTAAATATTGCCCGGCTTTGAGAAAATACCAGCCCAGGTCTCGGGGAAGAGTAGCATGGGCAATCCCAAAGAAAAGATGACTCGTTTCCCGCACAGCCACGCAATACGTATGAAGTTCATCCTCTTCTAAGATATGATCGGTATTAAAACAGAGCTGCAAGTAAGAGCGGTTTAGTGTCTCCCACATCTCCAGACTAATACGATCACGCAAAGTGCGGGCATTTTCTCGAGCCCGGCTGAGACTCGATCGGATACTGGAGGGATTCTGAGGATGAAAAGCCAGCCATTCAGGCACAGTACGGTTATCCGCCCGCTCAAAATACTGACGAAAGGTCTGCTCATCACCGGTCATACTGAGCAGAGGTGCCCATTGTTCTACCACAATCCCGCGTGCTCCGGGTACCACCGGCGCTTCCAAGATTGCATGATAGTTGACATCGAGTAACCGAGCGGTATTCTCAGCCCGTTCTATATACCTCCCAATCCAGTAGAGGTTCTCGGCAATGCGACTGAGCATCTACCCTTCCTCCTCTCTTTCCATATCCTCGAGTACCCAGGTATCTTTGGACCCACCCCCTTGAGAAGAGTTGACCACCACAGAACCACGCTTGAGAGCCACCCGGGTGAGTCCTCCCGGGACTATGGTAATCTTTTCTCCCACCAGTACATATGGTCGCAGATCGATATGGCAGGGCTCAAATCGGACGGTATCTACAAAATACGCTGGATGCCGTGACAAATGGATCAGCGGCTGGGCAATATAGTTTCCGGGATTGGCCTGCACTTGCTTCAAATACGATTCACGCTGTTCTGGGGTAGCTTCTGGGCCAATCAGCATTCCATACCCACCTGATTGATCAATAGTTTTTATGACCAGATTTTGGGCGTTGTCCAAGATGTACTCCAGCCCCTGTTTCTCCAAACCCAAATAGGTATGTACACTGGGCAGAATAGGTTCCTGATTCAGATAATATTTTATCATGGCCGGCACATAGGCATAGATGACTTTGTTATCTGCCACTCCATTCCCAATGGCATTGGCCAGTGCCACCCTGCCTTCTCGATAGACCTGAACCAATCCGCGTACCCCCAGCAGAGAATCGGGACGGAAGACTGCTGGATCGAGGAAATCATCATCAATACGGCGGTAAATGACATCCACCTGCTGTCGCCCTTGAGTGGTGCGCATCCATACCCGTCCTTCACCCACATAGAGATCACGCCCTTCGACCAGCTCTACCCCCATCTGTTGTGCTAAGAAAGCATGCTCAAAATAGGCACTGTTGTATTGGCCTGGAGTCAGCACGACAATAGTCGGTTCGGCCAGGTCACGTGGGCTTAAACTGCGCAAGGTTTCGAGGAGGGCTGTCGTATAATGATGAATAGGACGTACCAGGTATCCTTGAAAAAGCCGAGGCAGAGTGCGGGTCATAACTGTACGATTCGCCAACATATAAGAGACCCCACTCGGCGTACGGAGATTATCCTCGAGCACCAGATAACGCCCCTGCTCGTCTCGAATGATATCAATACCCGCTATGTGGATGTAGACATTATGCGCTAAAGCAATGTCTCGAACTTCTGGCCGAAAGTAGGGGGTATCCAGGACCAAGGAAGAGGGAATGATGCCGTCACGGAGGATATCGGCACTATGATAAATATCGTATAAAAAGGTATTCAGCGCCGTAACCCGTTGAATGAGACCAGCCTCGAGGTGAGTCCATTCCTGGGCCGGAATGACCCGGGGAAAGAGGTCAAAAGGAAAGGTACGCTCGATACCCGCCTCATCTCCATACACGGTAAAAGTAATGCCTTGATACCGGAAAGTTAGCTCGGCCAGAGCCCGGCGTTTTCCAAATTCAGTGGGCCTGGCTGAGGCAAACCAATCTACGATGGTACGATAATGCGGTCGAGGAGTCCCACTTGTATCAAAAACCTCATCATAACAAGACTTGTAATCATAGTGACTGAAGAACATGGGTTCCTTCTCCTGTGAAGGAAGATCAAAATATATGGCTCACGATCATTCCGTAGGAATAAACGAAGTATCAGGCGTCAGGGTTCTGATATACGCAGCCAGGAGTTGTGCTGCTTGCTCCACATCACTTAGCGCTACCACTTCACAGGGAGTGTGCATATAGCGATTCGGAATAGAGACGAGGGCAGTGGCTACTCCAGCCCGGGAGAGCTGGATAGCGTTGGCATCGGTGCCAGTCCCCGCTGGAGCGCCTTCGACCTGGATCGGGATCTGCGCTTTCTCTGCGGTGTGTACTAATCCCGCAAAGACCTTGGGATTAATATTAGCCCCCCGGGACAAAACTGGCCCCTTTCCTAGTTTAATCTCCCCAAAGCGTTTTTTGTCTCTTCCTTCCATACCCGGATTATCTGTAGCAAAGGTCACATCAATAGCGATACCCACGTCTGGGTTCAGATGATAGGCGCTGGTGCGCGCCCCGCGTAAACCGATCTCTTCCTGGACCGTAGCTACCGCAAAGACTGCCGCTTGTGGCCGATCTTGGGCCAGCAGCCGAAGGGCTTCGGCAACCACAAAAGCTCCTATCTTATCATCAAAGGCCCGGGCTACGGCCAGACCGTTACGCAATTCTTCGAAATTATAGGAGTACACCACCGGATCACCAACCTTCACCAGGGAACGGGCTTCTTCTCCATCCTTTGCCCCAATATCAATCCAGAGATCCTCATACTTTGGCACCTTTTTCCGATCATCCGCATCGAGGAGATGAATCGGCTTTTTTCCAATCAGACCACGGATACGTCCTTGCGCCGTTTTGATATCCACACGCATCCCCTGCACGATCTGGATATCATGGCCCCCAATTGGAGTAAAGGAAAGAAATCCCTGGTCGTCTATGTAGGTAACCATAAAGCCAATTTCATCAATGTGCCCGGCCAGCATAACGCGGGGTGATCCGTCTGGATTAATTCCGGCAAAAATATTCCCATGATTATCCTTTTCAATCTTATCCGCAAAACTCTTCGTCCACTGAGTCCATACCTGCGCCGCTTCTTCTTCATAGCCAGAGGGACTGATCGTATTGAGTAAATCCTTTAGAAAGTCCAGAGACGCTTTTTCCATAATCGCTCCTTCTTGTTCTCTCTATGCCTTCTCCGAAAACTGGCCTGAAAAGGTTTGTTTTAGTTGATGATCCATGTAATGCCATCATGCCATACTGACACGGATTTTTCAAGTGATCTTCTCGTGAGTCTCCTTCATCTCGGTCTCCTCTATTGCTGGGAAAAGAGAGTATTTAAAAGTTCTAAGGTCAAGAACGGGTACTTTTGTGAATTAAATCACCTTTCTTTTGTGACTTCTCCCACAGCAGAGAAGGATTGGACAGGGTAAAGTATCAGGTAAGATGTTCCAGTAAATAGTGATTACGAGTATCCAGCCCGGATACTTCCATATACTCTCAGGAGGAGATAGATCATGAATACGACCCTGAATGGTGTGAAACAGGTAGCTAAAAGAACGCAAAAAGTGTTAGCACAAAAAAAGAGGGCATCGACCGTTACTACTACCCTGTATGACCTCATTGCGGCGGTACAGGACAGCGTCAATCCAGACGAGGAGGAGCTGGTTGTTCCCACTGTTGTCCATATGTTACTCGTCGGACGGGCAACCAGTTCTGGTGATATGTAACTATTTGATTTCGATTCTGTCCCCTGATATTTTTCCTTCACCGTTAGCCTTATCCCTTCCCGTCTTGTGTCTATAAACTCATAGCGAGTAAGTCTGCAGGTCATCAGGACCGAAGTGAAGGATCTCTTATGCGTCGCTACAGAACTACGAGATTCTTTGCTCTGCTCAGAATGACATTTGCAGACTTACTCGCTATGTCTATATTTCCCCGGAGGGAGAATCTTAGCCTGAGTAGCCCCTTGATTCTCAGCGCTATTCATGCAATAGTAATGAAGAAGACTCGTCGTTCCGCTGAGCAAAAAACTCCAGCGACTCATACTCCAACGCGCTCTTGGGATGCTGCGGTTTCTCTGGCGAGAGTAGAAACTTGATGCAGAATCTCTCTGTCGGAAAACAGGCTCTTCAATAGGAGATTCTCCACTCTTTTCCATTGCTCAGAATCTCTGAAGGAGAAAATCGCGTTGGAGGATACAGGGATATAACCCAATACAGAAAGGAGTAGAATATGCATACAGGATCATATGTGGCCGGAAAATGGTATCATCCAAAATCTGAACGCATTGTCCGGAATATTAACCCTGCCGATACCTCTGATGTCATCGCCGAGTTTCCAGCCGCCACGGCGGAAGATGTTCAACGAGCGATAGAAGCGGCGAAGGCAGCATGGCCGGCTTGGCGAAAGATGCCAGCACCAGAACGCGGTCGTATTCTGTGGCGTGCCGCTGACATTGCCCGAAAGCGTACCGATGAAATTGCTCGGACTTTGACTCGGGAAGAAGGAAAAATCTTGCGTGAAGCCCGGGGAGAAGTGATCAAGGGAATCAATGTGTTAGAATACTATGCTGGTGCAGGTTTTCGCATGGGAGGGAATACCCTTCCAAGTGAAGTTCGGGACACCTTTACCTATACGATACGTCAACCTCTGGGTATTGTTGGTTTAATTACGCCATGGAACTTCCCGTGGGCTATTCCGGTGTGGAAATCTGCACCAGCCCTGGTCGCTGGGAATACGGTAGTCTTTAAACCGGCTGAGCTAACACCGGCGACTGCTTCCCTTATGGTAGAGATCTATGAGGAAGCGGGTCTCCCACCAGGTGTGCTAAACATGGTGGTAGGGTCAGGTTCGATAGTCGGTAATGCTATAGTCGAACATCCAGAAGTTCGGGCAGTCTCCTTTACCGGGTCGAATGAGATCGGAAGTCAGCTTTATGCTCGAGCAGCACAGCGGGGGGCAAAGGTTACCTGTGAAATGGGGGGCAAGAATGCGGTGATTGTATTGCCAGACGCAAATCTCGACAAAGCAGCCATTGCCATTCATGGGGGAGCATTTGGTTCCACAGGACAACGATGCACGGCAACCTCGCGTGTTATTACCGCATCCGCGATCAAAGAAGAGCTGATGCATAGTCTGGTTACCCAGGCTCAGGCTATGAAAATAGGTTCGGGTCTGGACGAATCGGTGGATTTAGGCCCATCAGTCGATGAGAAACAATGGAAGACCGTGCTCAACTATATTGAAATCGGTCAGAAAGAAGGCGCACAGCTTGTCTTGGGAGGTAAACGGCCAGAACAGCTCAGCCAGGGCTATTTTGTGGAGCCAACCATTTTCGATAACGTACGCCCGGATATGCGGATTTTCCAGGAAGAAATCTTTGGTCCAGTCCTCTCCATCTCGACGGTGGACACGGTAGAAGAGGCCATCCAGTATGCGAATAGTGTTGCCTATGGACTGACCAGCTCGATCTTCACCCAGGATCTGGATAAAGCACTCCGGTTTATCGAGGAAGTAGAAACCGGTATGGTTCATGTCAACGAGCCAACTGTGGGAGGTGAAGCACAGCTTCCGTTTGGTGGAATGAAAGCCACAGGCGTTGGAGAGAGAGAAATGGGCGAAGAAGGGTTGCGCTTCTTTACGGAACTAAAGACCGTATTCATCAATTATGGAGCCAGTGGAGAACGCTCGCTGATTCGCTAAAGTAACCGGGATATAGGGCTGTCGTTTTGGCGCAACCTTTTCCCCTTCCGGGTGGCAGGAATTCCAATCCCTTAGAGCGTATCAAAAAAAGTCAAGAGGAGGTGCGTCGGCTGTGATAACATTATGGAAAGACGACCCTCCTCCCCAGACCTCAATGATACGGAATGGCATGAACTTGAACCCCCGATCCCTGCTGCCAGATCTGGCAGCAGGCTGGAAGATTCTCTAAACCGAGAAATCGTTAATACGACTATAGATCCTAAGGTTCTACAGGAAACCCTGGCCACCGTGGTACGACAGTATTACCCTGTGCGCTTGGGGATGGTTAGGCGGTACGATCAGCCCAAGGGGATTATGGTTCTACCCAAGCGGTGGATCGTCGAGTGGACAATTCGCCTGGCTCGGGAAATTCCAACGGTTGGGAGAAGATGCAGAATACCTCTCAGTAAATAGAATATTGCGTTCAAAGGAGAAAGCTGATGGAAAGGAGTATTCCGGGTATCCACCATGTAACGGCTATTGCCGGTGATCCTCAACAAAATGTAAATTTTTATGTTGGTCTTTTGGGACTCCGGATGGTAAAAAAAACCGTAAACTTTGATGATCCCGGGACCTATCACTTTTATTATGGTGATGCCCAGGGAACTCCCGGTACGATTCTGACCTTCTTTCCCTGGCCAAAGGCATCAAAAGGACGGCAGGGGACTGGTCAGGTTACAGTGATTTCCTTTGCCATTCCTTCGGAAGCCCTCTCTTACTGGATGAATCGTCTCACCGCATTTCATATCCCCTTTGAAGGGCCAATCTCCCGTTTTGCTGAAGAGGTGCTGGTCTTGACTGATCCGGATGGTTTACCACTCGAGCTGGTTACTGCTCCCCCGCTACCACATGCCCATCCCTGGAACGATGGTCCGGTTCCTCCCCAATATGCGATTCAGGGATTTCATAGCGTGACCCTCGCCGAAGCAGCCTATGAACCCACGGCTACCCTGCTGACCGAGACGTTTGGTTTTCGCCTGGCGGGAGAAGTGGGTAATCGGTTTCGTTATGCTCTAGACTCCGCTAATGCCAGGACCTTTGTCGATATGTTATATCTTCCTGATCAGCAACCAGGCCAAGTAGCTGTGGGAACTGTGCATCATGTGGCATGGCGGGTACCGACTGACGAAGAACAAGAGAGGTGGCGACAAGAAATTCAGGAACTGGGATTCCAGGTCACTCCGGTCAAAGATCGCCACTACTTCCACTCGATTTACTTTCGAGAACCGGGTGGGGTACTCTTTGAGATGGCCACCGATGTTCCAGGATTTACTATTGATGAACCGTTTGAGCAACTGGGCACCCACCTCAAGTTGCCCTCCTGGTTAGAGCCGAAAAGAGGGCAACTTGAACAGACCCTTCCTCCCTTTCATCTGCCAGATAGACAGAGAGACAAAAGCAATACCACCCCTCCTTGAATCTGTATTACGGGTGATGAGCGAGAAATCATCTTCCCACTTCCTCTGTGTGAGCCTGCTCACCTGCAGGTGGTGATGTTCCTCACTGCAGTGCGGGATGCAGTACGGTAGACTACTCATCAACAGCAAAAAAATATGACAGAAAGGAGGTGATCTGAGATGACGACGTACTCACCCCTGCTCGTCTTTTCTTCCTGGCTGTGCGAGCAACTTCCGCCAGCGCAACTGGAGATGCTCCAGCAGAATGCACAACAAAAGTTGCAGCGTGACGTTACCGCCCCACGGGAACTGGTACATGGCCTCGAAACCTTTACCATGGTGGTAGCAAATCGCTCTGCTCCCATCCAGAGTGAGGTGATGTATAAAGCGAACTCTTATCTCTGTGCTTCTTAGAGCATTCACAGGAGACTCTCTTGGAAAAGGTCGTAAGTTCAGGGAGCGCAGACTGCTGACCTGTTGCCGAAGTGAGCAGGTCACTTGCGCTCCCAGGAATGAAGACTGCGGTTGATTAGAAAGGACTGTCTACAATTACCTATTCATCTCTTCCTAAGGCTTCTGCCCATCTAAAAATATTCCCCCGCCTCGTCATTCTCTGAAAAAAGTGCTACGATATTTTTGATATAGAACTCATAGCGAGTATCACCTTCCCTGTCATTTCGAAGCGTAGGGTAGTCCTTTTGTCCTCCTTGAGTGCAGCAAAGGAGTCAGCATGACATGGTAAAACTTATCCGCTATGAGTTCATATACTGATTCTATCTTATAGAGCAGGGTGAGTTTCCGGTCAGTGTGGCCGAAATGGGCTCTTGCCCTGCAGCAATGATCTAAGCCACTCTTTACCGGGAAGACTCCTGAGCATCAGGCAAACATGGAAAAGAGGAGGGAGGTAATGACTTATCCATGGGAACAGTATCTTGTCGAACAGGAGCCGCAACATTTAGAGAAGCTTAAAGACTTCCTGCATATCCCCAGTGTAAGTGCTCTGCCTCAACACCGGCCGGACATGCAGCAAGCAGCAGACTGGTTGGTACAACAACTTCAGGCTATTGGGATACCAGAGATCACCATTCTGTCCACGGAAAATCATCCGGTTGTCTATGGTTGCTGGCCTGTCTCCTCAAAGCGTCCGACTATTATGATTTATGGCCATTACGATGTCCAGCCTCCTGACCCACTCGATCGCTGGGAGTCCCCTCCTTTTGATCTGGTCATACGAGAAGGGCGGATGTATGGCCGGGGAGTTTCAGATGACAAAGGGAACCTGTTAGCAGCTCTCCAGGCAGTCGAGGCTCTGGTCAAAACCCAGAAAATACCGCCGGTGAATCTTAAATTCTTTTTGGAAGGAGAAGAGGAAATCAACAGTCCGAGTTTGCCCACTCTTCTTCACAAAGAACGTACACGTCTGGCCTGTGACTTTATTCTCTCCGCTGATGGAGTAATGCACGGACCAGATCAACCATCGCTCACCGTAGCTTGCAAGGGGCTGATCGAATTTCAGATCAATCTGCGTACTGCCCATACCGATCTCCACTCCGGTTATGGCGCGACGGTACCTAACGCACTGCAAGCCTTAGCCCAACTGATAGCGAGTTTGCATACCCCCGAAGGGCGGGTAGCGGTCAAAGGGTTCTATGACCGGGTCCAGGAGTTCACTTCCGCAGATAAAGCCGAAATAGCAGCTATACCCTTCGATGAAAGAGCCTTTCGAGAAAGTACTGGCCTCTCTGCTCTGTGGGGAGAACCAGGTTATACCCCTATGGAACGTCTTGGAGGCAGACCTACGCTCGATCTCCACGGACTCTGGGGCGGATTCCAGGGTGAAGGCACCAAGACCGTTACTCCCTGTGAGGCACATGCCAAGCTCTCGTGCCGACTGGTCCCAGATCAAGACCCACAGGAGATCTTTGAGCTGATCCGCCAACATGTGGAACAATACTCTCCTCCTGGGGCCCGGGTAACTATTACCCTTTTTCCTGGACCAGCCCGTCCCTTTACTATCCGACGTGATCACTCAGGATTGCAGGTAGCGCGCGCAGTATTACGAGATTTGTATGGAAAGGAACCGCTCTTTATTCGATTGGGAGGCACCTTGCCGATGGCCGAACTCTTCCAGCAGATGCTCGGGGTAGACACGATCTGTTTGGCCTGGACTATGCCCAATAATCACATGCATGCTCCAAACGAGTGGCTTGGTCTAGAAGATTTTCGGATGGCTCGCCGGGCGTATTGTACTTATCTAAATGCTCTGTCCAGATGAGATTTCAGATTGGAGATTTCGGATTTCGGATTGGAGATTTCGGATTGGGGATTGCGGATTTACAACACCTCAATCCGAAATCCGGTCTCCCTGATTTCTCAGTGTAGAGGTGGAGAAGATTGCGGAGTAAATGGTTCTGGAGTGATGCAGAACGACACCGAGAGGGACGTCTTCACATGCAGAGAACTCAGCGCGAGATTGTTGCCGCAGCTCTGCATCAACTTGGGATAGACATCCCCAACTTGGCCCAGGAAATTGCAGACTTTTATTTGACCGAACGAGAAGAAACCCTGCGGCTGTTTCCCGGAGCTCTCGAGGCGCTCCAGCAATTCCGTAACCATAAGATTCGTCTGGCTCTTATTACTAATGGTGGAGCTGATCTCCAGCGTCGCAAAATTGAGAAGTTTGCTTTAGCCTCCTTTTTTGATTGTATTGTGGTAGAAGGAGAATTTGGAGGATGTCTGGTTCTCGCTCAAGCTTCCTAACCGCTATAGCTATATGCTTCCTGCTCTTAAGATTCTGTCATTTCTCCAGCTAGATATCCTCCAAGGCGACCAGAGTGCAGACCCTGGTCACCCCGGTAATCTCTTACGGGAAGAGACATCCCTCTGGGGTACAGACAGTCCCTGGCTGGCAGCACGTTCTCCCTTCCGAACAACAGGTATAACCAGGAGGACAACATGCCACTACCGGATCCGCACAGCAGGTCCAATCATCCGGACAGCACTTAGGCACTATATTGCCGAAAGAGCCTATGCCAGTGCAGCACTTCCCTCTCCCTGGAGGGCAACAGATAGAAAAGTCATTTTGGGTACAACAGCGTTCGTCAGGTAAACAACACTCGCTCCCACAGCAAGTGGTGTTGTCTGGACAGCAAAAAGAGAAACGCCCCTCCGCACAGCATACGCTTCGGCCCGGCGGACAGCACGTTCCTATATTCTCCCCCGCTCCTCCACAACATTGTTCGGAAGAAGGACAGCAAAATCCTCCTTCACAGCAGATATTGCCATCAAAACAGCACCCGTTTCTGCAGGGAGTTCCACCCGGAGGACAGGGGGCACACTCTCCAAGAACTACATCACAGAACTCGCCAGGCCCACAGCAGATCTCCCCACAGAGCACTTGCTCTGGAGGACAGGGGATGCACTCTCTATTCTGGCAGATCGCATCGGGAGGGCAGCACCGATCCAAACAGGGTTGTTCGTTAACCGGGCAGAGGATACAGAGACCATTTATGAAATCACAGATTTCGTCTGGCTCACAACACAGGATACTGCCATCAATTTGTGGACAACACGCCCCGCAGCACTCTAAGTCTCCACAGCAGACGAGGCCGGAAGGACAGCACCGTTGGCCACAGGGCATTCGACCCTCCGCACACTCATCGACACATTCCCCATCCTGACAGAACTGGCTAGAGCCACAGCAAAGATTCCCACAACAGATGGGGCGAAAATCCGGACAGCATTGTTGGATCTCGGGGCAACAGACCGCACCAGGCTCACAGCACCCGTCCCCGCAACACACTTCACTAGCCAGACAGCAATGGCCGTTCTCACAGCAAACTTCGTCGTTGGTGCAGCACGTTCCACCTGCTCCTCCACATGGACAGAAATCGTCGTCACAGCACTCGGTGTCACAACAGCCTACAAAATATGGAGGATCAGTGTCCGGCGAGGGGAAGAGACACGGCACGCGACCAGTCTGCCGGCATTGCCGACAGATAAAGAGACAGAACAGTCGATCCCGTCGTGTAGAGAAGTTGTTCCGACAGAGTTGAAGGCACTGCTGGCGTGGGGTTTGTGCCCAGAGCTGCTTGGGCAGACTCAGGGAACCGAGCAATGCCCCGCCCACAAACTTGCCCACCCGCCAGAACGCCTCGCGCCGGGATATCCCATTGGCTAAGGATCTGGCCAGATCGTCAAATCGTTGTTCCATGGTGTCCTCCTGATCAGTTCCCTTCCACCCCTTTTGTGCACAGACACCAGAAGTAAGGCACTATCCAGTCCCCACACCCGGGGACGGCTCCCGGGGCCGACATCTGGAGTGAAGAAAAATCGATGATAAACCCCGGAGTCGAATGGACAACCCTCCGCTACGCTCCGGGGGGTCGGAGCGAAGCGAAGACCCCGGGTGTTTACCTACAGCTCACACGCGGGACGGGATCTGGGTCTGGCCTCTGAGGGGAAGAATTTTTCTTATCTGCGTCCCTCCAGCACTTGATCGCGTTGATGCCCATTCTGGCCCATAGCCGTGCGGTCTCGCGCTGATGGCCTTGGTTGATCACCACGCTGCGGATTATTCGCTCCTGCTACAAGCGCCAGGATCGATTCGACCCCCACCGCCACGTCCGCCGCGATGATCCCCTCCTCATCGATCAGATACCCAATCGGTGTGCCAAACATCGCATACGCCCGCGAAATCTCCCATGAGTTCTGGAGGACCACCGGGAAGGTGAGGCCATGCTTTTGCACTTTCTGGCGGTTTTCCTCAACCCCTCTCCGGCTGATCATCACCACCTGCACTTCTGGAGTACGACGGTGAAGCTGTTCGAGCCTGGGACTGAGCAGATCGCAGGGACCACACTGCGGATCGCTAAAGATGAGCAAGACGCGTTGTCCACGATAGTCAGCTAAAGAGAGTGTACCTCCATCGATTCGGGGCAGGGTAAAGGAGGGAGCAGGGGTACCGGCTTTTAGACCGCTGCGGTTAATCCGACTCTCCGCGAGCGACCGATTCCCCTTGTGTACTTTGTGTCCATTGTGACTTGCAGAGGCTTCGGCGTGTCTCCATTTCGGAGCATCAACCAGAGCAAGCAGGGCCTGCGCTCCCACAGCCAGTGGGCTAGCGATCTTCCCCTGCTCATCGATCAGATAGCCCACTGGCGTGCCATGAGCCTGATACTGAGAGGCCACTTCTCTCTGTTCTTGCAGGAGTACAGGACACTGGAGGCCATACTCAGCGACGAACTTGCGGTTTGCTTCGGCCTCCCCGGTAGTGATCACCAGGGGGAGCGGATAGCCATTGGTGCCCTCGACCGGCAGGGTAGCCAGATCCGGAGCCATCTGGCGGCAGAAGCCACAGTGGGGGTTGAAAAAGATCAGGAGCAACCGTTGTCCACGCCAGTGCGCCAGGGTTTTCCGTTCTCCAGCGAGATCCGGGAGAGTAAATGCTGGCGCTACAGAGCCAACCGGCAAGCCTTGTGGTTGACCAGATGCTGTCCGGGGAACGGTACGTGGTACCGGTGTTGGACTAAGTTGAGTAAGTTGCCTTTCCAGCGCTTCCAGGCGTAACAAGATACGCCCATTCTGGCGAATCAAATGGTAACCGATCCAGCATCCCAGTCCTACCACGCACCAGGGCAAAATGATCCCCACGATGTTCAAGATCATATTCTCCCTCCTTTCAGATAGGCTTGATGTTCTGGTTCATGCGAAAGAGATTGTGTGGATCGTACTTCTTCTTGAGCTGTACCAGCCGATCCCAAACTTCTGTCGTGTAGGCGGCCCTGACACGATCCTCACCCTCATCACTCAAAAAGTTCACATAGACCCCCTGAGCAAATGGCTCCGTTGCACGGTGAAAGTCACGCGCCCAGGCAAGGCATCTCTCGTCGTCTGAGACATTGCGCCATCGGGTGTGGATATTGAGCACGAAAGGGGGCTGACGGTGTGCGTATGCCGTCGCGGTTTCCGGCACTCGGCTGGGAGCCCCCTCCATGTGCGGGACGAAAATCTCGCACTCATCGGTGGGCATCTTATCAGCGAATTCGATAATCTTGTCGATGCAGTCGTCAGAAAGCTCTTTCAAGTGGTGCGATTTCCAGTAGTTGCGCGCACCATGCTCCACGAGACCATCAAAGCCTGACTGCCAGGCTACCCAGGGGTTCATACCGATGGCTTCACCGTGAGAGTCGGCGATTTCGCATACCGGCTTAATTAGCTTTGCACCAGCGACCTCATCGCCAAGCCAGACGAAGGGAACGGCTACTACCATCTTTCCATGAACCTCATTCGGCAGGAATGGGAGTGGAGGTGCGTGACGCACCACTATCCAGATGGTCATCTCGTCCGGCAACCTGCGGACGTAGTCGCGGTGAAACTTGATGTACGTCTCGGCATCCGTGAACTTCTTGATAATCAAGCCCGAGTAAACCTCTGTGCCAATCTCAGCACACTTGAACACAAAGGAGGTGACAATTCCGAAATTGCCACCTCCCCCTCGAATACCCCAGAAGAGATCTGGATTCTCACTGTCGCTAGCGGTCAGCAGTTTACCATCTGCGGTTACCACTTCAGCCGATACCAGGTTATCAATGGAGAGACCGTGTTTGCGGCTGATCCAGCCGAACCCACCGCCGAGCGTCAGTCCTCCGACACCCGTATGGGAAACGATACCCGCTGAGACCGCCAGCCCATAGAGCTGGGTCTCAGAGTCCATATCACCCAACAGTGCGCCACCATCCACTCGCGCCGTTTTGGTCCTCGGGTCTACGGTGACCCTCCGCATGAGTGACAGGTCGATCATCAGGCCATCATCACAAACGGCATTCCCGGCCGAATTGTGTCCCCCTCCCTTCACGGCGATGAGGAGGTTATGGTTCCGAGCGAAGTTCACAGCATTGATGACGTCACTGGTTCCTATACATCGCGCGATGATCGCTGGATTTCGGTCGAACATCCCGTTCCAGATCTGACGGGCACTTTCGTAGGAATTGTCGCCCGGAAGAAGAATATCACCCCGGAAGCGATTCTTTAACTCCTCGATCTTTGCTGCTTGTAATCGCGTCATGCTTGCCTCCTTTGCTAATAACAACAAACTATATAGAAACTTTTCCCCCCCCACCTTGATCCTCCCGAAGCGCAGCGTAGGGAAGTCCATTCGTCCTCCCGAAGCGCAGCGCAGGGAAGTCCGTTCGTCATCCCGAAGCGCAGCGTAGGGAAGTCCGTTCGTCATCCCGGATGACCATATGATTCCCCTTCGCTCTGCTTCGGGAGCGCAGCGCAGGGTTGTCCAATTGCCGCCCCCACCAGGAGAGAGGAAAATGAGGGTTTCCCTTCGCACAGGAAGGAGGAGCACATGCTTCACTGAGCTATCCTGTCTGCCCCCGAACCTCGGAGAGGAGAGAAACAGGGTACCAATGAGTTTTCCGTGGGGTTGAGTAGTGAACAGACTATAACACAGGTAGGAGAAAAAGAGGTGGGGATGGTGTGGGGATTTGATGGAGATTGTGTGGAGATTTTATCCTCTTCCACAGTTTTCTACCTTGACAGCCTGATAAAGAGTCGACTATGATGAGTATTATTTATCTACTTCAGGTGGGTTATTTATTCGCTCTGAGAAGGGTTTTCCTCGTAGAGCGCGGACCTCTGGCCCGCAGCGGGCGAGACGCCCGCGCTCCCAGCGGAGGTGTTTTCCTAAAGATGTATCTTGCGAATGCATCGGGGGAGAACCTGAACAGGACAGACCACCATTTGGAGAGAGAGGAGCCAGTCGATGATCTACATCTTTGGAGACTACGAACTCGATACACGTCTCTACGAACTCCGTCGTGCTGGCACACCGCTTAAGCTCGAACCTCAAGTGTTCAATCTACTCGCTTACCTCATCCAGCATCGTGACCGTGTGGTCACCCGGCAAGAACTCTTCGAGTACCTCTGGCCCAATCAGTTTGTGAGCGAGGTCACCCTGACCCACCGCCTCATGGAGGCACGCAAGGTGGTGGGGGACAGTGGGCGAGCGCAACGTCTCATTCGGACTATACACGGTCGGGGCTATCGTTTCATTGGAGCAGTGGAGGAACGTGCACCTGATTCAATCCTTCAGGTCGCACAGGCTGAACCGTCACCTTTAGAGGAGCTTGAGGACCAGCATTTCGTTCTCACAGCTTTAGAACCACCCTCTACCCCCTCCTCCCTTGCCTCTTCTCCTGCTCTGGTACCCCCGCTCCCCATGAAACTTCGTACTTCCTGGTCAGCGCTCACTGGAGAGCGCAAACATGTCACCGTGTTGTTCTGTACCGTAGCTAACGTCGCCGATTTGACCGAGCAGGTAAATCCGGAGACGATGCATACTCTGTTACATCGCTTTTTGGAGCTCGCCTTACACGAAGTGCATCGGTATGAAGGAACCGTCACCCACTTTTTCGGTGATGGATTCCTGGCGCTGTTTGGAGTACCGCTGGCTGACGAGGAGCATGCCCGGCAGGCGGTGCGTGCGGCCTTAGGAATCCAGCAGGCGATGCCACAAAGCATTACGCTCCTGAGCCAGCAATACGGGGTGGATCTGGCTGTACGGATCGGGTTGCACACTGGGTTAGTCATTGTGGGAACCATCGAAGAGAATGGTCGGGTCAATTATACCACGGTGGGAGACACCATTACCCTGGTGATGCGTGTGCACCAGGCAACAACCCCGGGAACTATCCAGCTCACCGAAGCGACCTATAAGCTGGTCAGAGGGTATTTCCAATGTATAGAAGCAGGGCTCCTGAAGATGAAAGATATTACCCCTGTTCAGGTGTATCGGGTTATGGGTGAACGGAGCGTTCGTTCGCGTCTTGATGTAGCCCGCGAGCGGGGCCTGACCCGTTTTGTGGGCCGAGAGCAGGAGCTGGCCCTCTTGCATGATTGCCTGGCACGGGTAACAGCAGGGCGTGGGCAAGTAGTGGGCATTGTGGGGGAGCCTGGACTGGGAAAGTCGCGTCTCATCTATGAGTTTCACTCATCGGTTGACCACCGGAAGGTCGCCTGGTTGGAGGGGTACTGTATACTCTATCGACAGACTACACCTTTTAGGCCGATCCTGGAGATATTGCGCCTGTATTTTCAAATCAAAGAGGAAGAGCCTCTGCAGCAAATCCAGGCCAAACTGCGCCAGGGTATCCGGGATCTGGATCCAGAGCTAGAGGGCACCCTACCGTTCCTGGAAGCCTTGTTCAGCCTGCCCATTACCGACGATCCCTTACGACACCTGGAACCCAGGGAGAAGCGACGGCAGATTGTTGAGGCCGTGCGTGCGTTGTTCTTTGCGACAAGCCAGCGTCAACCGCTTGTTCTGTGCTGTGAAAATTTGCACTGGATCGATCAGAGTTCTGAGGAATGCCTCAAAGTAATCGCTGAAGGGATTGCCAGTATGCCTGTGCTGGTACTTACTACCCATCGTCCTGGCTACACGGTCCGCTGGGCAGATAGACCTTACTATACCCAGATCGCCCTCGATCTTCTCTCGGCGATGGAGACCGAGACTATGGTAGCGTATCTTCTGGGGAATCAAGATCCGCCTCTAGATTTGCTGCAGTTCATCCAGGAGAAGACTGAAGGGAATCCCCTGTTCATTGAAGAGGTCACTCAAGCGCTTCTGGAACAACAAGCCCTCATCCGGCACCATGGTGGTGTACACTGGATGAGAGCAAGGGGGGCTGATTTCCCCACTACTATTCAGGACATTATGCGCGCACGTATCGACCGGCTGGACGATCCCGTAAAACACACAGCCCAGATAGCGGCGGTCATCGGCCGTGATTTTAACTTCTCCCTCCTAACCCGGCTCTCTGAAAACACTCCCCAAATTCAACAGGCCCTCGACATGTTGAAGCATCTGGAGTTGATCCACGAAACCCAGGTCTTTCCTGAGCTCAGATACCGTTTCAAACATGCCGTCATCCAGGAGGTTGCTTACCAGAGCCTCCTGGAGCAACAGAGACAGGAGATCCATGGAGCGGTTGGTAGAGCTATGGAAGACTTCTTTGCTGAGCGACAGGAAGAGCAGGCAGCTTTACTTGCTTATCACTATACCCGTAGTGCACACCATGAGAAAGCGATCAGGTATGCACTCCTGGCTGGAGATCAGGCTGCCCGTCTCTATGCCCATGCCGAGGCGACTACCTACTATACCCAGGCGCTCGCCATTGCCCGCACCCTTCCCCCCTCCCCCGAGGCTTATCGTGCCCAGATTGATGCAACTCTCAAGCTTGCCACGGTGGGAACAACACGAACGGATCTGGTGCAAGATCAGAAGAATCTGGAGGAGTCCCGTGTCCTGGCAGAGGCGCTCCAGGATGACCCTCGTCTGGCCCAGATACTCTATTGGCTCGGACGGATCCAGCATGTCCTGGGAAATCCTTCCACGGCCATCACTTATGCCCAAAAGAGTCTTGAGATTGCTGACCGGCTGGGTGACGAATCCCTGGCCACTCCCCCGGTCAATCTCATGGGCCGAGCTTACTGGTTTCAATCCGACTTCCGGCGTGCAGCGCAGATGCTGGCCCGGAGTGCCGAGCAGATGCGGCAACTCGGGAATAAAAGCGAAGAGGCCACGGCTTCAGGCTTTGCGGGCCTGGCCTTTGGACATATGGGAGAATTTGAGCAAGCGTTTCCCTATCTTCATCAGGGGATTCGTCTAGCCCAGGAGATCCAGAATCCTCTGGCCGAAGCAGCGGCGTATCATTATCGCGCCATGATTCACGACCAGCAAGGGGCATGGATACAGACGATCAAGGATTGTGAACGGGCGCGGCGTATGGCCGAAGAAAAAGGAGACCTCCTTCGGGTCTATCTGGTTAAAATCGTGGAAGGACGTGCGTATACTATGATGGGTAACCCAGAGCAGGGACATAAGATCCTTGCGGAGGATCTGGTACTGGGCAAACGATTAGGCACCAAGTTAGTCCTGGCCTGGCTCAATGCTTATCTTGCGGCCTGCCTCTTAGCCCTTGACCAGCCCGACTCTGCGCCTCCCCTGTGTCACGAAGCAATTCGGCTGGCCGAAGAAAGTGGTGATCGATATGCGAAGGCTCTTGCACGCCGGGCGTTGGCAGAGGCTCTGTTCAGGCTGAATCCGGCAGATCCACAGCCAGCAGAGAATCTTTTTCTCGAAGCCCTTTTCCTCCAGCAAAAGATTGACGCCAGACCAGAACTGGCTCGCACCTGTGTGCGCTATGCCCTCCTGCTTCAGCGCCAGGGCAAAACCGATCAGGCTAAAGAGTATCTTGTTCAGGCTATCGATTTATTTCAACAGATGGGTATGACCGGGGATCTGGTACAAGCTGAACAAGTATTAGATAGCATAGCGTAAGTATGGCACGATCTCGTTTTCCACAGTCGGAGGAGAGATATGCAGATTGAGTTTCTGGGTACCGGTGGAGCTTTTACAACTCCTCGGCCAGGTTGTCTGTGTCGAGTCTGTATAGAGGCCCGGGCAAAGGGTATCCCGTATAGCCGGAGTGGCCCTAGCCTTTTCCTCCATGGCCCGGACATACTCATTGATACACCTGAAGAAAGCAAGGATCAATTGAATCGCTCGCAGGTCAAAACGATCAAAGCCTGTTTTTATTCCCACTGGCATCCCGATCATGTGATGGGTCGTAGAGTATGGGAAACCCTCAACTGGGATACCCGGCACTGGCCCCCTCAGCATAGACAGACCGATATCTATTTACCTCAGCAAGTAGCCATCGATTTTCGGAGAAGGCTGGGGAATTGGGAACATTTTAGCTATATGGCCGAACAGGGATGGATACAGATCATCGAGTTGACCGATGGAGAAAGTGTAGTGATTGATAAGACCCATGTGCAACCTTTTCGGGTAGCGGAGAACTATGTCTACGCCTTCCTCTGTACCGAAGGGGAAAAACGGATCTTGATTGCCCCGGACGAACTCAAAGGCTGGGATCCACCAGCAGAAATGCGTTCCTTAGATCTGGCAGTTGTTCCGATGGGAGTAGCAGAATTCGATCCTTTCACCGGAGAGCGCCGTATCCCCGAAAAGCATCCGATATTGAAAATAGAGGCTACCTATCAGCAAACGCTGGATATTGTGCGGAAACTCGATGCACAGCGGGTCATCATGACCCATATCGAAGAACCGGATGGGATGAGTTTTGACGATTTGCAAAAGCTGGAAAAACAACTCCAGGCTGAAGGTTTGCCTATTACCTTTGCTTATGATACCATGCTCATTTCTTTATGATTTCGATTCTATCTAATACTAATGGCGGATTGCGGAACAGGAATTTTGGATGTATAATGCCTCAAGCAGTCGGCAGACCCTCCATGCCAGGGGTCAGACGGGATGTGGTAGCGGGTGGGCTCCCTGTCGGTCCCGCAGGATCGACCGCTCTATCTACGTGGAATCCGCCTGACGCGGGAACATGCCTGTGGCCCCGTCAACCTGATCGCTTACTGGGATCGGACGAAGCGAGAACAGCGTTACGTAGCGACCTCGCGCCCAGCGACTGCTGCGACGTTCACGTGGGGACGGCAGCGGAGTTGGATCGAAGGGCTGTTCCGCGATGACAAGTCGGGGGGCTTCCACCTGGAAGAGACCCATCTGACCGACGCGGATCGGCTGCATCGGTTGTTGGTGGTGAAAGGGCAGTAAATTGCCACAATAGATCGACAGATATGGATCTCGGGCCAGGGATGAAGCGACAGCAGCTTCTGATATTGATCTACTCGTTGTTCTCGAAGGGCCTGTTATCCCAGGAAAAGAGATCGATAGGATGATTGAAGTTATCACCGATCTCCATCTAAAATATGGCGTATTACTCTCCGTGTATCCCGTATCGGAAAGTGATTATCCTAAGAGATTGAGTCTAACCCTTGCATGTAGCCGCACATTTTATGCGTGCTGCTAACACTGATCGTTAGACAGATGAAATAATGTGATAAGGTGTAATCCAAAAGAGTAGTAAGGAGGAAGCTATCATGCTTAAGAGTGTTGAAGGAGTGTATCGCAATGGTAAGATTGAACTGGTAGAAATACCCAGTGATGTGCGTGACGAGACGCGTGTCATTGTCACCTTTCTGGAAACACACCTGATAGATTTGCGCACACGCGGTATTGATGAAGCTCAAGCTGCTGATTTACGTGCACGTTTGGCGACATTTGCCGAAGATTGGGAAAGCCCTGAGATGAGTATCTATGATAACTATGATGCAGCAAAGGGTCACTTATAAACGCGGTGATGTTATTGTCCTTTTCGGGGAATGGGAGAAAAACCCTCGACTTTCGTCGAAGACTTTACCGCAAAACGTCCCATGCTGTCTATGATATGAAGGATCATCTCGTGTGGATTACCACATACCGCAAGCCGGTACTCTACGGAGACGTGGCGATCCGATTACGCGACCTCATCCGGGATATCTGCAAGACCATGGAAGTGGAGATCATCACAGGACACATTTCCAAAGACCATGTCCATATCCTCGTGTCCGTGCCGCCGTATGTATCCGTCTCTGACTTGGTACGGCGGATCATAGGGAAGTCGTCGCGGGAACTCCTCAGCGAATATCGACGGCTGTCTCAGCCATTTTGGGGTCGGCATCTGTGGGCTCGCGGGTATGTTGCCGCGACTACGGGTACGATCACGGATGAGGTGATCGCTCGGTATATTGAGATGCAAGCGGACATGGAGCGAGCCCGCGATGACGACATCTCGATCAGCGAATGATTCGGGCAGTCGACTTCAGTCGACTTGCTGAAGCCACCGCCTTTCAGCCGGTGGAGCCTTCACTTTTCTTCGCAAAACTTTTAGCAAAGCCTGTTCCTTACACTGAGCCTCACCTCTACTCCACTATGGGAAAGGTGGAGGGAAAGAGCTCGTTTAAGGGACGTCTAGCCCAATCCCGAGCTGGAAAATGATTCCAGAGCTTCTGATTGATTCCCTGTACTCGTGCCAGGAGGGCCTCTTCATCCAGTCCAACGATCCGTTTGTCCTCAACTACGGTGTGCCCGTCGATAATGACTCGCTCAACCTGAGCTCCAGTTGTTGCATGAATCAGCGTGCGAATCGGGTCGTTGGTCGGTCCGACATGCAGATCCTGAAAATCGACAATGATGATGTCGGCTTTGGCTCCTGGAGCTAACCGGCCAAGATCATCTCGACCGAGGAGTTTAGCTCCTCCAAGCGTAGCGGCATGGAAAAGATCCCGAGCATTTCCAGCCAGAAAATTTCCTTCGACCACCTTACACACCAGAGCACCTACCTGCATCTCATGGATGATATCGCGCGGGAAAGTATCTGTGCCGAGAGCCATATTGATCCCAGCTTGCCGATACCGGTCAAAGGAGTACATGGCAATACCACGCCGGGCAAAGACTAAAGGGCAATGGACTACACTGGTTCCGGTCTCGGCTAAGAGACGGAGATCATCGCTGTCATGTCGGCCAGGCTCACGTTCAGGTAAATGAGTCCAGGGATGCGCTGTGGTAAAAATACAGTGCGCTATAGAAGTTCGTGGTCCCAGCAGACCTACATCTGCCAAAACCCCTATTGGTGTACGAGCATGGCGGCGCAACATTTCGTGGAATTCGTAGAGATACTGCGCAGCATGGATTTGAATAAGCACGCCGAGCTCATCGCTTACTTTCCGTGTCTCACACAGCAGATCAAGACTACAGGTATCGATTTGAGCCGGCATAAGCATTCCCTGAATACGCCCGTTCTGAGTTACCGAATATTGCTGGATAAAGTCTCGTGCCCGTTCTAGACCAGCCAGGCCTTTGGCTTCATCCCAGGCATAGCCGAGAACACCGTGACGCGTTTCGTCATGATACCAGTTTCCGGAAAGATACCCTGGCCCGAGATACACCCGGGCGCCGTGTTTGGCCGCAATTTCAGTGAACATTTCGGCATTGCCAATGCTGACCCCTGCTTCCACAAAAGTAGTGGACCCACTTTTGAGTACCTGGGTCAAGGCAAATTCACCACTATCCCACAGCTCCTGATCGCTCAAGGAGGGGCGGGCAGCCTCGAGACGATAGTGTGCAGGGGCATTGGAGAGGCCGATAGACCCGAAGAAATCCCGGCGTCCGGCTTCCAGATACATGATCTGGGTATCAATAGCCGCATGAATATGGCTATTGATCAGACCAGGGCTCACCAGTTTACCACGAGCATCGATCCGCTGATCAACTGGTTTATCATAACTTTTCCCCACGGCGACAATACGATCCCCTTCAAATACTACCACCCCGTCACGGATAAGGAGGTGGCTATGGCCATCGAAACCGACGACCCAGCCTCCCTGAATCAGTGTCATCATACATTACTCCTCTTTCACCGATAAAGCGTATGCTGAGTCAGTCATCCAGTTTCTGAATGACCATGTCACCCGGCATCACCCTGGTACCCTGTCTAGGTCAAAATTGAGAGTTCTCTCTTTTCACCCTCACTCTGCCCCTCCCCCCTCAAGGGAGAGGGGAGAAAAAGGCACTCACAAAAACAAATTTGACCAGGCACTAGTCAACCCTCTATTCCACAACACCGAATCTGGGAATAGAGATCTCACTTTTCCAGTTTTCCCCCAGAGTCACCATTTCTTCTGATCTCACAACAGAAAATTATGCACCATATTGCACTACAATCTTCTGTGCTTTTAGTTCCTGAATTTGGGCTGGTGAGTAACCTAATTCCTGCAATACTTCCTCGGTATGTTGACCTAAAACTGGTGCGGGAAGATGTGGAGCTCCTGGAGTCTTCTCCAGTTTGACTGGTACACCCATCATCCGGAGTGGCCCTACCTCTGGATGCTCATACTCTAGAATCATGCTAGAGGCCTGAACTTGAGGATGGTGTATAAAATCCTCCAGCGTTTGCACTGGTGCACTCGGTACATCACCCTTTTCCAGAAGCTGAAGCCAATCGGTGCTACTCTTCGTCAGGAAAATTTCCTCCAAGATCTTGATAAGCTCCTGAGCATGTTCCCCACGGAGTGCGCGGGTTGTAAACCGAGGATCCTCGGCCAGCTCTGGTCGGTCGAGCACCTGACAGAGCTTGTGCCAGAACCGATCATTACCACAGGCAATAAAAATATAACCGTCACCTGTTTTATAGAGACGATAGATAGGGTTATCTCTAACCAGGGGATGTTTTCCGGCAAAGGAGAGAAAATGGCCAGATTGGATGGCAATCACCGCATTCAGGAGTGAGGTCTCGACCCGCTGGGCTATGCCAGTCCTTTCCCGCACAAAGAGCGCGGTCATCACTCCATAGGCAGCCAGTGCAGCGGCATAATAGTCAGACACGGCAACGCGGACATATTCTGGAGGGGCATCAGGACCTCCTTGAAAAGCCATGACACCACCGAGAGCCTGAAGCAAGGGATCAAACCCGGGCTTGTCTTTCCATGGTCCTTCCTGGCCAAAGGCGGAGACGGAGCAATAAATGAGCCGAGGATTGAGAGTACGCACCCGCTCATATCCTACTCCGAGCTTATCGGCTACTCCAGGACGAAAATTCTCCATCATTACATCCGCTTGCTGGAGGAGGCGCTCGACAATACGCTGTCCCTCTACCGTTTTGAGATCAAGACAGAGACTGCGTTTACTCCGGTTCCATCCCATAAATCCATAAGACTGGCGAAATGGGTCGCCGGATGGGGATTCTATCTTGATGATTTCAGCCCCTAAATCTCCGAGCAACATGGCCGCATAAGAGCCTGCAATATACATGGTGAAATCGACGATTTTTATCCCAGATAATGGTTGTTCCATAGAGTGCTCTCTCGATCCCTCCTGCTAGAACACCGGTCAAGTACCCCTTCCCCCCATCGAGGGTTCAGGGGTGGACATCTTCCTTCCCCCTCAAGGGGGAGGAAAATGACGGTGTCCCTCCGTGCTGGAGGGAGAAGCGCATGCTTCACTGCGTGATCCTGTCCGCTCCTGAA